>Ga0172379_10000906_pt1 | contig 66242 bp, 61 predicted proteins | sample GrowelOW334metaG_FD_119756 | JGI IMG/M metagenome (GOLD analysis project Ga0172379, IMG submission 119756) | Groundwater microbial communities from an aquifer near a municipal landfill in Southern Ontario, Canada - Groundwater well OW334 metaG | ecosystem: Environmental > Aquatic > Deep... | reverse complement strand
TGGGAAAAGATGGTACGGTGGAACTCAAGATAGTATGTATGAAATCATGAAGTCTATGAGTTTAGGCGCTATCCCTGAGAATATCAGAAAGATAGAAGTCGGTGGAGTATCGGGAGTTGAATAGAATTACAATTAATAACTTCAAAATGAAAATAGGCTCTAACTGAGCCTATTTTTTTATCGCTTTAACCACCCAAAGAAGAATGATAGCACCAAGCAAGGCAACTAGGAAGCTGTATAAATTAAAGCCTCTAGTTCCATTTTCTCCCAGCAAACTCATTATCCAACCGCCAATCACGGCGCCGATAATACCAACCACAATATTTAAAATGATACCTTGCTGAGCATTGGTTTTCATAATTAAAGAAGCAGCCCAACCGACTAAACCACCAAAGATTATCCAAAGAATGATTCCCATAAATTTATTATTAAATAAATAATTTTTTTTAATGTTTTTTTATTGCTTTAACGACCCAAGTAAGCATTATAGCACCAAGCAGAGCAACTAGGAAGCTGTATAAATTAAAGAAACTCTCATCACAACGCTTAATCTCTTAATCAGACAAAATTAAAAAGCCACGCTGAGTTGCAACGTAGCTTTTTTGTTTTTAGACTTTGAAGCCTGGGTTGTTTACATTTGGGCAATGATACTTTTTAAGTATCCGCCTAAACAAGCAGAAGCTTCGCCGGCTCGACGTAGGTTTTCTGGATGAGAATGTTTTTCTTTGTAATCATTAGTTACAAAACTTAACCCGAGCATTTCAATACCGTGTAGGGAGGCAATATAAGCTTCCGGGAGCATACTCATTCCAGCAACGCCAGCGCCCGAGCGACTCAAAATGTCTTTGTCATACTTATTACCTTCAAACTGCGGTCCGCGCATCATCGCTAGGCCAGTTTTTTTAGCAATCAGTAAATCGCCCTGAGATTTCATGGCGATATTTATCAACCTTTCACTAAGAGCATCATCAGCAGAACAAAACTCACCGCCCCATAATGGCATTACCGGCGCAAAGACGCTCACAAAGCCATCAATTACAGCGACATCACCGATTTGAAGTTCAGGATCAGGAAAAGGATCCGTGCTACCAGTTTTTAAGAATGCTTCCGCCAACTGTGCAAATCTTTCCGGGAAGCATTTTAAGCAACCGACCGCGTTAGTAACGATTAGTTGTTTCACTCCGGCCGCAATAAGCATTTCGGTTTGCAAACGAACCAATTTTAGCCAGTCTTCACTGAACGGAACTTCATTAAGATGTAGGCGTCCGTTAAGAGCGATGACTTGTTTACCGGCAATATCACCGACGGTGATTGTTCTTTTATGGCCTTCGAGTTCTGGCAAACTATGTTCAAAAGCTGGAATCTCTCTCAGAGAAACCTCTTTTTGGCTTTCCATGGTTAATACCTCACCCCAGCCAGTTCCTAAAATAATGCCAATCGGTTCAGGTTGTAGATTAAACATTTTCTTAATAATAGCAGCAGCATAATTTGCTGCTCTTAATTTTAAATCTTCCATTTCGAGTTTTTTAAAAGTTTATTGTAAATGTGCTTTTTTGTTTTCTCAGAATATTATTATTTTTTTGCTTTTTTGTCAATTTAAACCGTTTATATTCAAAAAGCGGCTTTTTAATTTACCAAATTAAATTAATTATTCACCGCTTCGCCAATTTTATAGTTTATAAAAAAAGTATCGGGAATATCTTCCACCCGCTTATTCCAATCTTTTCCATAATATTTTTCAGCGATTGCCGGGGTAAGTATCAGGCGTAGCGTACCGTTTAAATCAACAGCATAAACATGAGGATCGGTCTGAATTTTTACGAGCTTAACTCCAGGTTTATAAGTAACATTTCCGCCGAGCATAATTTTACTCATCTCTTCGAGGCTGATAGTTTTAACACTCGAGAAATCGGAATACCAAGTAGCGTAAGTGCTAGAGTTAGGGAAGACATAACGTTTACCATCGGCGCCACAATAATAAACAGAGGAAGTCGTCGGAATGCGAATTAGTGAACCAGCTTCACAATAAACAGGTACGCCGTCGGTAATTGTTAATCCCTTATCAAAATTAATCGTTGGACTAGCAGCTTCTACAGCCGCAATATTATAGGCATATATTTTTAGGGCGGTCTGCAAATATTCATAAGGACTAATGGCCGTATCATCTGGTAGGCGAATTTCAAAATGAAGATGTGAGCCAGTTGATTCAGCATTACCGGAATCACCGACCCAAGCGATATGTTGGCCCTGAACAACTTTAACGCCTCGACTGATACCGGGCGCGTAAGCATATTGGGCATTGCCTTGACCATCATCTGTTCCCGGAGTGTCATTATTAATATGGAGATAATTATATTTATAACCATCATCACCAGAAATGTTAAGGACATAACCGTAACTAGGTTCGGTTATTGGAGCGAAGGTTACTGTTCCTCCGCGCGCTGCAAGAATCGGCGTCATTTTAGGGGCCATTAAATCATTACCTTCATGAAGACGTCCGCCACTGCGTCCATCACCGAAATCATCGATAAAAACCGCCCCTCCTTGAACGGGGAAAATAATTTCTGGTGATCCGGAAGGCGTAATAATCGGAGTATTATCATGCCAATCGTAATTGGAATACGTCTGCGCCTTAACTAGCCCAGGTATAGTGACAAGTGTAAGCGCAAATATAAGATACCAAAATTTTTGTTTTTTTGTGAGCGTCGTCATATTTTTAACATTAGGGCTTATAGTATATCCTTTATTTAACTTTATAGCGAGGTTATGAGGTTTTATGCATATTGACAGAAAACATGTCTTATGATATCTTTTCTTGATAGTGAAATTAGTTTACAGAACCTTAAAATAGAAAAAAAATGAAAGAAAAAAACAAAAAAAACTTATCCAGAGCATCTTTGCTATTAGGATTTGGCCTAATTATGCTTTTAGCATTTTGGGCTAGCAATGGCGTTAAGCATACATTATTATTGACCGTTCCTGTTGGCGTACTCGCCTTTTTCTTGGTAGTTATACCAGTAGGAATAGCCGGTGAAGCAGTATTTGGAAAGAAAAAATAATGAAGTAATTAAACCAAAAAAACACTGAACAAATGAACACCGAAAACACCAACAGTACCGAAAAATTTTTTATGGAAATTTCCAAGCCAATAGAAGGCGACCGAGCAGGGTTGCTTCTTGAAAGGCTCTTTACCTTCACTCAGGCCATCAATAAGATGGAACCTGATGATCTGATTGCTTTATTTCAGGCCTTGAGTATGCTCAAAAGACAACAGTCTATAAACTGGTTTGGCCGTAATCCTATTAGGCGAAGTATCGCCGATACTCAAAAAGTTATTATTGTCGCTATGCAGAAGCGTCCTTCACATGCTGCGGCATTTAATAACGTTATCAAAGACGAGTGGGTCAATGATAATAAATATCGGATTTATTAAGTCCAAGTCGTATCGCTAAAAAATTTTAAAAACGCAAAATAAAAGCCCTTTCGAAAGATTGGGCTTTTAAATTTAATGATTATGTAACCAACAAAAAAACAGGCAACCTTTAAAAACAAAGTCGCCTGTATTTATTTTCCTGTAGTTAGAACTAATAGGTCAATATCATCTCAACAACCCGATATAATCATGAGGATATTTGTACCCGCCCTTTTGAGCCTGTACTCCATATTCCCATAACCCTTTGTATATTGCGCCTTCCAGAGCTTGCCGGTCACGATCAAAAGTAGATGTATCGTTACCAGGAAGATAGGCCTTATCTTCAACAATCCTCCAAATATTTAGGTAGCAACGTGGTATTGGCGTTTCAACTAAAACAATTTGGACAGTTCCGGGAACATTATTTCCCCCATGTTTTAGGCGCATTTTCACTTTGATTTCAACAATCGAAAGAGGCGGGAGGTCGCTGATGGTGTTTTTTTTAATAATATCCCCAGGTTTGAATACCTTTGGGACTCTTGGCTGAAAAGCCTTTTTAGGGTTAGTTGGGATTGGAGCTAAGTTTCTTTTTTCAAGCAAGGAGATTAATTCTTGGATAAACTCCTTATTTACAATTCTACTGGTTGCAGCAAATTGAGCACTATAGGGTATATCCCAATTTTTCTGGCCTTCCTCGTAAACTCTATCGGTAAGTTCCGAGTCATATTCCATAAAAAGTTTGGAAATTATACTCCACTCATCGAAAAATACTGCTCCAACCGCCTTAACTTGCAATTCGTTCCAACCGGAATCCTTGTGAAAATAACCGAACCCTTCAAGTTGTTCTGCTTTTCCTCCGGAAACCTTGTTCCCTCTAAGGAATTTAACAAAGGCAGTAAGAGCCCAGCTCCGATAGGCTACTAAAGTAGCTTTTAAGAACATGTGAAGATAGCGCAAATTGAGGGGGGTATTACATTCTTTTAGAATGTCAGTGTAAATTTCGTTATCGCAATCAGCAAATCCTTGCCAGACATTGATATCGGCGCGCCCCCCTTTAGTTCCTACAATAACCAGTAGGTAGTTGAGCAAATCATCCATTCTGTCCTTACAAATTCGTGAGACTGCTTGAGCAAAATAGGCATTGATTACGCAATTTGTTGCGTTTTCTTTACTTTTATAGTCAGGAAAAGTCAACTTATCGTTTTGAATTTCCTGTAACTTTGAATTAAAAGTAGAGATTTCTGTTTCATTAAAAATCGGTTTTGCCATGTCTATAGTTTTAAATTATTGATAAAGAACTCATTAACACATCATAAGGTATTATCATAAGTGCGCTTTCTTGTAAAGATGCTATCCGCTTATTATCTATCAGAACGCTTCGCCTTAAATAAAAGAATAAGACTAATCATTAATCCTAAAAAACTAAATAACAATAAACCTTTAAGAATAGGCATGATTAAATTCTTATTGTTTTCTTTTTCTTTTTTTTCGTTTTCTTCTAGTTGACTGGAAGATATTTCTTTCTTTATTTTTTCTTCATTAGTATTTACAACAGCTTCATTTAAGGTGGTTTCGTTTAGTACTTTTTCTATAGGTTGGTTGTTTAAAATAACTGGATCATTTTTAACTAAAGTTGCGGGTTTGTCTTCGGGTTTATTTTCAACTTTATTTTCAACTTTATTTTCTGCCCATATTTTAGAATCAAGCGGAGAAAAGTCTTGTCTATCAAATACGCTATCACCGTCGGTATCCTTGTTGTAGGGATCAGTTTTTAATTTTTCTTCCTCGAAGTTGTATAATCCATCATTATCAATATCGGTATCCACTTTATCAGAAACACCATCTTTGTCAGTATCTAGGCCAGGGAAGAGTTGACTATCAAGCGGAGAAGTATCTATTTTATCATCATAGCCATCGCCATCAGTATCAGCTTTTAAAGGATTGGTACCGGCCTTGGTTTCGGCTTCATTGCCAATCCCATCACTATCAGTATCAACATCGACAAAAAGTAATTCTGAATCACCACTCAAATAATTATTAATTTGATCATTGAGCTGCTTCTTTCCATCTTTATAAATTGCGTAATTAGTTAATTTAGCACTGAATTTATATTCTCCAGACTTAGCAATCCAAGTAGTATTAAATAACTGGCTTTTCTCTTCGTCGATATTAAAGTGGATAGTATTACTGATAGATATATCGTTAGCATAAAATTCCAAGTCGCCTTCAAATCGCCCTAGTTCGCCGTTCACGATATTAGCATATATCTTTACTGATTGACCTTCGATAATATTGGCTGGCGCTGAAATCCATAAGCTATTATTAGCGAAGCCGATGATAGTTGCTTGTACTGATATCGCAGATAATAAAAAAAAGGAAAGCATTAAGAAAGCTTTTTTCATATTTTAATAGATATTATTATATAATTATTATATCATACTAGATAGAATTGACAAAAATTGACAAAAATATACCTTTCTGATATATTTTTTGATTATTATAGACCTTTAACAAAAATTAATTATAAAATTTAAAAACCCAAAAACTATTAATCGATGAAAAGAAAAGATTTAGAGAAAGTCGTACAGGCGACTAAAGATTTAAACATGGAGGAAATCCCAGATTTCTGGTTTGATTTCTTAAAAGATGGTTGGAGAGTTGTTGGAGCTAGTTGCAATTGCGGCGCATATTGGGCTTGGTTAAAACCAAGTCCGTCCGGTAGCATGAAAATGTTCGGTTGCATTTGCTGCAAAAGAATAGACGCTAGTAAGTTGATGGAGTATAAGCGAGATAACTCTGGTTTTACAACCCACCACTTATTGCCTCTGGCGCAACCACATCGGAAAGATATCGGTAAGATATTTTATTCTCACCCTGATCTAAAAGGCGGTGAAATTGTTTCCCGCGAAGATTTTGCAAAACTAAATCCGACTGATGTTGGATTTTGGATTGAAATTGAAGAATTTGATGTCTAACTAAAACCAAAGAAAACTATGTTGTTTGTGATCATTGTTAACGGAAACTGGCGGCTTAGAAGTACTGAGCCGATGAGTAATTTGAGAAATTTATCGAAAAAAGTAATTTTGAAAATGCGCCCGGTATCAATTGAGGGCGCAAATCAATACAACATTTTCTTTAAACTTGACGGCAAGTTTCTTCCCCAAGTTTGCTTTCCTGAAAAAGGCAATTTAAGAATTGTTGTATTTGAAGAAGAATCAAATGATACGCGAGTTAACTTTGCCATTGCGCAACAAATTGCTGATTCTTTAATGGGGCGCGGAGTAAAAGCAACTGATTTAACAGTTGTTGGGTTATCTAAAACTTCAAAGTAAGAAGCGGTGATGTAGAGGTTTAACCTCGCCGTCAAAAATTAAAAAAACATTTGTGATTAAAAAGCCCTGGACTCGAAGAGTTCCGGGGCTTTAATTTTATCTAAATCATTTTCTTTGAATTAATTTTAGTGCTATAATTTTAATGTATAGATAATTGATGACGAGAATATAATTCAAATTAAATAAATATGAAAAAAGTAATTGCAAAAAAGAAAAAAACGGTTAGTAAGCCGATAATTTCTCACAACAAAAAAAGTTTGCTCGTTGAATATGATTTATTTTTTGGAAGTCTGGTTGTTTTTTGCAGCCTGCTTCTATTTTCTTTAATTTTTATTATCTTTATTAAAGGTTTGATGAGTTTATATCTAATAAGAGAAAATAATTTTAGTCAAAAAATAAAAAATAATATTTCCGCCGTATCTTTCGTATCATCCGATATTTCCTCTGAGTTATCTTTACCTTTATCTAACAACGAAGGAGCGGAAGTGCTAACAGAAGAAACTATCGTTTCAACAAGCCCTCTTTCTTGGCAAGAAAGTGAGCTATTAACTTTACCGGAGGGAATAAGCAGTATGTCTAATTTAAATTTTTTGAATTCTCCCGATGGTTCGCAATTTGCTTATATTCTTGATACTGAGGGTAAATCAGCAGTATCTTTAAACGGTGAAATTGGTAATTATTATGATAAAATACTTTTTATGGTATTTAGCCCGAACAGTCGTCATTTTGCTTATGGCGTTCAAGTTGATTCTAAGGAGGCGGTCGTTGTTGATGGTAAGATTGGTCAGTTATCTGATTTTATTTTTCCGCCCTATTTTTTTACTCCAGATTCTGCCCATTTTGTTTATCAGGCAAGAACCGATGCTGGAGATTCTTTGATTTTTGACGACCAAGCAGGAAACGCTTATGATCAAATTTATGATCAGTTTATGAGTAATGATGGGAAAACTCTTATTTATTACGCTAAAAAAGGTAATACAATATATAAAAACACTCTAGTTTTAAATTCTAATTAAATTATTTCAAATCATTTAGTTACTACTAGCATACTTTTTTCTATCTTGGTGATTGCTTTATGATAGCCGGTTGGATAATCACGAATCGCTTTGTATAATGAATCAGCATCATAGCGATAAAGTTCACCCTTTCTAGTTCCGGGATCGTTAGTAATTAATTCTTTTGTAGTTGGATCATAACCGCGGATAACTATCATATGCCTCTCTGGGCCAGGTGCTTTAAAATTTGGGTTGTGCATTAATTGGCCATCCATTTGAGTAAGAACTACATGATCCAGGCTTAATTCATAAATTATATCAGCTAAAGTTATATTACGGGTTAGGCTAATCTTGTTATAGTTAAAATAATCTCTAAAAATCCAATCGACTGTATCTTGGTTTGAAACATCATTGTATTCGCCATATTTTTTTAACAGAAAATCAGAAAGCCCAGTTATTTCTTTTAAGGCTTCATCTTTAGTTAAACCTTCATTTCTCGCCCATTTGACTGCCATTAATGCGGAAGCTTCTTCGCAACCGTTTTCTTGGCGCATATCAGCCCAGTCGCCGTAAGGCGCCTGCGAAGTGAAAGGAACGCCGCCGATAAGAATCTTCTTATTCGTTTGAGAAATATTAGTCGACTCTTGAATTGGTTCTTCAATTACAGCAGAGGAAATATTATTTAAATCAGAATTATTAATTCCTAACCCTAACTCACGCATTATTTTAAAGGCATCGTCAGGACGACCTAAATAATATTTTTTCTTATTTGAAGGATAAATATAATAAGCTTCACCATTTTTTTCAACATCCAAAAGAATTACGCCTGATAGTCTATCGGGGAAAATATCAGTCTTAAAAATATAATCATGCTTAGCTCCGAGAGCTAGCTGTTTCATAATTTTAAAAGCATCATCGGGGCGCCCCAAATAATACCTTTTTTGATTTTGAGGATAGACATACCAAGCTTCGCCATTTTTTTCTACTTGTAAAAGAATGTAGCCGGTAGTCTTATTAATATCATTTTCCGCCTTAGTTGTTCCGGACAGAAAAAATATTATTGTTAAAACAAATAATAAAATTATCTTTTTCATACGGTGATTGTTATTATCAGCTTTGTTTTTTTACAAAATCGCATTTATCTTCTTTGCTTTGTTCTAGCTGGTCAATATCAGAGAAGTCTCTTAGTTCTTGCCATTTCCCTCTGAAATTTTCGGCATCTAAATAATCTACAAATTTATTATATTGAGAATGGGTATCCTCTACTTTAGTCGCGTATTTAATCGGACACCAATAACGTTCAGTTCGGCCGGAAATCTCAATCGCATACCGTAAAAGATTGTTAAAATAACTGCAGTAGAAACAATTTAATTTTTCTATCCAATTAAGATAGGGAAGTAGGCGCCTATTATAGACAAAATAATCCCTTGATTTAACGCGAGGAATTCCGTAAAGCCTAAAACAAAATTGATGGTATATCTCTAAGCCTAAATGGAAAAACAGTCCTGGAATAATCATGCCGTATATAAAAGGCATGCTTAGAAGATATTTAAAATTAATCGGAAAGAATGTTTTTAGCGAACTAATTTTCCAAGCTCTTAAATTATCGCGTCTAATTTTGAGTTCATTAAAAACGTTTATCTTGAAGTCAAGAGAATTTATTGCTTTATCAAATGATTTTTTTACCTCGTTACTAAGCTGTTCAAGTTTTTGAGCGCCAATTTCTTTGCTATCATCCAGGTTCTTTTGGATTTCTTTCAATCGTTTCACTAAATCCTCCCTTATTTTGTTAGCCATTTTTTTAGATCGTTATTTTCTTGCGGTTTTATTAATTTGAGAAAAAAGATTTTCGCTGGTAAATGGTTTTTCTAGAACGCCTTTTATAACGTTAAGCGATCCGGATTTTTTTAACGATTCATAGAATTCTTCTGGGGGAATTGGAACGGCCGAAGACATAATTAACACAGGGATTGTTTGTAGGCGCGGGTCTTTGCCCATGATTTTACAAACATCCATCCCGCTCATATTAGGCATCATGACGTCCATCAGGACTAAGTCATAGTCTGGACTTGCAGTCATTTTATCTAAGCTTTCTTGTCCGCTGTAAGCGGCGTCTATTTTAAAGGTAATTTCGCTTGAAAGCAAGGCTTTAAGCGTGGTGATTGTACTGGCGTCGTTATCGACGATTAAAATTTTCATATTTTTATTTTTTATTTTTAAGTCAAAGGTATTGTAAAATAGAAAGTCGCTCCTTTATTTTCTTCACTTTCAACTCCGATATGACCGCCTAAGCTTTCTATGTTTTGTTTGCAAATATAAAGCCCTAAGCCCATACCATCTTGAGAGCGTGATAAAGAAGGCTCGAGTTGAGAGAATTTCATGAACAATTTCTTTTGCATTAATTTTGGAATTCCTTTTCCGTCTCCTCGAACCTCTACTCTAGCAAATTTGTCGTCGGTTAAAGAAAGATTTATATCAATTGTTTGGTTATTGGGACCATATTTTACAGCGTTATCAACAAAATTATAAATTATTTGAGATATTTTTATTTTATCACTTTCGATATCAATTTTGGTGGTTTGAATATTAAATTTAATCTTAGAATCAGTTCTTTTTACTAGAATTTCAAGAGAAGTTTGAAGCGACATAACCAAATCCGCCAGGTTGAATTTTTCTTTAGTAACCGTCTGATTTCCAATTTCATTGCGGCTCGCGGTAAGCATTGTTTTAATCAATCCGGTGAGCTTAATGCCTTCCTGATGAATTATAGAAATAAAATTTTTATATTCCGAAGGCATAGTTTTTGGTTGTTTTTCCATTACTTCCGATAAACCGACGATAGAAATAAGAGGAGTCTTGAGTTCGTGGGTAGCAATATTTAAAACTTCATTTTTTAGAGTATCAACTTCTTTAAGTTGATTGATGGTAATTTTAGCCTTAGTTAGTTCGGTCACATCAATTCCCGTCGCTAAAATTGTTTGTGAAACATTAGTTTCACTACTTAAAGGACTAAAATGCCAAACAATATTTTTTTCTGTTTTATCTTTTGAGACGATTACATTTTCCAAGGTATCAATGATTGTTGGATCACCAATCAGAAGCGCTAATAAATTTTTAGTTTTTAGTTGATATTTTTTAGCAACGAAACTTATAATCCAATCTAAACCAATAGCTTCTTTATTTTTAATCCCTAAAAGTTCTTGTCCTTTTTTATTTATCAACAAAATATGATTATTATAGTCAAAGACTAAAACTATAATACCAGCAGTATCTAAGTATTGTTGTAATTTGCGTCTTTCTGATTTTAAGTAATTGCGAGAATTTTTTATTTCCGTGTTATATTCTTGCAGCTTTTTAATATTATTTCTAAGTGAGACAACCATCGCGTTGAAAGAATTCGCTAAGCTTGAAACTTCATCACTACTTTCTAATACGGAGTTGTTTATTTGAGCATTTAAATTCCCTGATTCGATATCTTTAGCGATTTTAGTTAAATCAATAATTGGAGAAATAAAACGCTGAGAAAAGATAATCGCATACCAAACGGAACCAATCGACGTTATAAGTAGTAATAAAGCACCGATGATTTGGCTCATGAGTCTAACTTTATCAATTTCAACTTGTAAATTTTTAGCGTATTCCAACTCTTTGAGGATAAGATTGGTAGTATTTTCTTTAATAAAACCACCTTTGCGGTTAGCCTCATTGTATCTATCAACCGCTTCTAAATAATTTCCATTTTTTAGATCATTCACCCCTATTTCAACATTAAAAATAATATCGTTAATACTGTTTTTTAAGGAAGAAAAGACAATCTTGCTTTTGCTGCTAGTAATTGTTTTATCTAATTTGAGTAACAAATTTTTAGTCTCAGAATAAACTGCGTTGAATTGATTGATTTCCGTTTGGTCTAGAGGGGATTTGATTCTTTTGTTAAAATAGGTGATTAAAGAATTAGTGTTATCAATAAGACGATATTCTGATATCATGTTGTCGGTTAAAACCATATACTTCGACAAAATAATATAATCTATGGTTATAAAAAAGCCTTCTGAAATTAAAAGAATAGCAATGATTGAAAAAAATGTAGTTAAGATTCTCTTTTTTATACCGGGCATACAAAGTTGATTTCAATTTATTGTTTAATCACCGATTGGTAAACTTCTTCATAGGTATGAAATCCGTCTTTAATGATTGTATCATCCATATTATTTTTATCGACTATAATTGGTTCTAGAAAAAAGGAAGGAACTTGAACTTTCCCGTTGTCAATAAAATTCATAGTAGTTGGCGTTGTGCCGTTAGCCATAGCGACTGCAATTTCTGCCGCCATATAGGCTAAGGAATTAATCGGTTTATAGACAGTAGAAGTTTGCGTACCGGCTACTATTCTTTGGGTTGCCGATAATTCAGCATCTTGACCTGATACCGGAATCTTTCCCGCTAAACCAAATTCTTGAAGTGCTTGAATTACCCCGGAAGCCGTACCGTCATTAGCGGCAATAACGGCATCTAGTTTTCCCCCGGATTGCAAATAATTTTTGATAGTTTTGTATGCTTCTTCCGGCTTCCAATCGGTCATAAACTGATCGATTACTAAATTAATATCACCATTCTCAATTTTTGGCTTTAAAATATTCATCGTTCCTTCTTTGAGTAGAGAAGCATTATTATCTGTTGGTGATCCACCAATATAAGCAAAGTTACCTTTATCGACAACAGATAAGACACTTTGGGCTTCTAATTCGCCAACTTTAACGTTATTAAAAGAGATATATGAATCAATATTGCTATCTTTTATCAGTCTATCATAAGCAATTATTTTTATGCCAGCCTGATTAGCCTCTTTAATCGCCGGGGCAATTTTTTCTGAGTCAGCTGGGATAACTATAATAACTTTTACACCTTGGCTGATTAAACTTTCTATTTGTAGATTTTGCTTTTCTGCGTCGTAGTCGGATAAAGTCACATTAACGACTGCTCCTAATTTTTGCGCTCTTTCAATAAAGAAATCACGGTCTTTAAACCACCTTTCTTCACGAGTTGTTCCCATGGAAAATCCGATCATCGCCGGTTTTTCTCCAGCAATTGAAATTTCTTTTTCAGTTAAGGAATGATTTAAGAAATAAATAAATCCGGCAATTAAACCAATCCCAACGATGAGGATAATTATAATTTTTTTCATAACTTTTTAAAAAATTAATAACTTTTTAAAAATTTACTGAACTGTTTTTTTTATTTCCGCTAACAAATTTTCTAAAACAAAGGGTTTTTCTAGAGCGCCTTTCACAACGTTCAAGGCTTTAAATTCCTCCATTAATTCCCCTAATTCTTTAGAGGTAATCGGTAGAGCAGAAGCTAGGAGAACGGGAATATTTTTTAATTTTTCATTTTGAGACATCTCTCTGCAAACATCAATTCCGCTCAAACCAGGCATCATAACATCAAGAATAATTAAATTATAATCAGAAGTAGCCTTCATTTTTTCTAACCCTTTTTGGCCGCTGAAAGCAACGTCAATTTCATAACCGTCTTGGCTCATTAAAAGAGCTTTAAGAGTTGTAGTTGCGTTTTCGTCATCGTCAATAATTAAAATTTTCATAATTTTTCTAATCTAATTAAATTAAAATTTAGTCCAATTTGTTTTTATTGTTTCTAAGGTACCGTCATCAATCATGCCCTGTAGAATAAAATTAACTTCTTTTATTAAAGAATCATTGCTAATTTTTGTAGCGATACCGTAATTTTCTTTAGTAAACGGAACGCCAACTATCTTTACCCCTGCATGTTTTTTAGTGATATCTAAAGCTTGAACATAATCAACAATTATAGCGTCAAACTCATTGTTTTTAAGGTCGTTTATAATATGAGTCATATCGTTATCATTTTCAGGATTGAGAAAGGTATAAATTAAATTTTCTTGGGTATACTTCTTTGCTTCGGCATGGCCAGTAGTATTTTTTTCAACGGCAATTTTTTTATCTTTGAGATCATTTATTCCTTTAATTTCATTATTAGTATTGGTTATTATTGCTTGACCGGCATTGAAGTAGGGAATACTAAAAAGTATAAGTCGTTCACGTTCCGGTGTAATTGTAATACTAGAAATTGCTAAATCAATTTCGCCTTTGTTGGTTGCGATGAAGAGATCGTCCCAATCATAGTTTTTAAAATCTAATTTAACGCCTAAACGTTTAGCTATCTCCGTTACAATATCAACGTCTATACCGGCCGGCTTGTTGTTATCAAAAAACTCCATTTGGCCATAAGGTAAGCTGCTCCCGACGACTAGCACGCCTTTATTTTCTACGTTAGACAAGGAATTATCTTGCAAGCTATTTTGATACCAAAGACCGATACCAATAATTGCAATAATAGTGAAGATAATCCCGCCAAGAAGAAAGTTATTTCTTTTTTTCATAAAAAAATATATAAAGAGTATAAAATAATTATAGCATATTAATATATTGTATGAAATGTTAGTAGCTTAGTAGCTCGGTTGGGCTGTGGCCAGTGTTACGATTAGTCTTTACAATAACATAACTTCGTGATATATTTTTTTATTGCTTTGAACATTAATAACATTAAAAACAAAATAAAATTTTCACCAAAAACTAAAACATGATAAAAAATGAAACTTCTGGAAGTAAACGAAGAAATCGTTGGAAAACTGTTCTGGGTCCAGCGCCAATATTTGGAAACGAATGGCGGCTGGAGAGTCTTACCAATTGGCGAGAAAGTTTTGAGTTTAGTAACACCAGAGTTCAAAATCGAGCCCGTCGAGGAAAAATGGCCGACAATTCCCGGTGACTGTGAAGGGGAAGTCTCTATTTTAAAAGAGTGGGGATATGAGTCTGAACATAAAGGTAATTCTGGATTTGAAGTGCGCAATTATTTTATTGTGCGAAAGATTAATCCGGTTACCGATGAATTTATCGCCCCCTTGCTTGTTGTTGGCGCTCTGCGAGGTCGTCAAAAAGAAGCTGTTGGCCTTACTAAAAAACTTTTCTTCCATGATCAGTTTATTCTTGATTTAGAAGAAAATTATTTTGGGCAAGTTCCCGCTACTTTCGAAATGATTGAAGCGCATTTGAAAGTTGATGAAGCAAAAAAAGAATGGCAACGTCGTAAGCAAGCTTACTTTGCTAATAAGTTTTTTCAAGCTTCAAAAGACTTTGGATTGACGGCGGTCATGGATCTCGGTGGCCATGAGGAGTTTGAATTCACCGATATCCCAGAGCATTATTTTGAACTGGGCAAACGCTGTATTCTTTATACTCAGGATCATCGCTGCAAATTAACACATACTTATCGAGTGGTTTTACTTAATACCGCCCGCATTCAAGATAAGCATGCAGTTAATCTTAAAATTCCTGAAGAAATGAAGGGAATTGTAATTGGAAAAGACGGGCTTAACATAAAAAGCTCCGCCGAAAGATTAGGTAAAAAACTTTATGTCATTTAACATAAAAAAGCATAAGGATTTTCTAAAAATTGTTGAGAAGGGTTCGGTTTCAATCGAGCCCTTTTTACTTGACAAATTTTAGTTTAGTTGCTAAAATAATAATCAACTAAAGTAATAATTAATTAACATATTTAAAAAATAAAAAATATTAATCACCTATTTTATGAGTATTCGTTCCATCTTTACTAAAAAGAAAATTATCTGGACTATTATTATTCTGCTAATTATTGGAGGCGTTTTGTATTATCAATATCGACCAAAAAACAATGCGGCCAATATTTCAACTACTACCGTTAATCAGCAGAATCTTGAACAAACGGTTTTAACTACAGGACAAGTGGTTAGCGAGACTAATTTGAGTTTAAGTTTTCAGTCTAGCGGCGTAGTAGAAACAATTTCCGTTAAAACCGGAGATCAAGTTAAAACAGGCGATGTTTTAGCTACTTTAAGCCAAGCTAACGTTAAAGCATCTTTAACCAGTGCGAGCGGTCAATTAGCTCAGGCTAACGCTAATTACCGTAAAGTTTTGGCGGGAGCGAGTGCGGAGCAAATTGATGTTTCTCAAAAATCGGTCGATTCGGCGCGTGTTGCCTACAATAATACTCTTAGTCAATTAACCAATATCCAAAATTCTACCGAAACAGCAATCAACCAAGCCCAAGCAACCTTAGACGACTTACAATCGCCGATTTCAGTTTCTGATAATAAACGTTCCGCTATTTTAGTTAATATTGCTAATCAATTAATAGCCGTTAAAGCGGATTTAGATAAACAAAAACAAATCTTAGATGATAATAATTTAAAATATGTTTTTGGAGTAAGTGATTCTTCAAGTGTAATTAATTTTAAAAGTGCTAATAGTCAAGTCCAGCCTCTTCTTAGTATTGCTAGTAATAGTTTAGCGACGGCCCAAGCCTATAAAAGTGATACTAATATTTATCAAGCGGTCAGTGATGCTTTAGCGGCTTTAAATCAAAACATAAGTGCTTTGAATTATTGTTATACCGCCTTGCAAAGTACAACTATTAGTTCACAGTTTAGCCAAGCTCAATTAGATAGTTACAAATTAACGATTAATACTGCTGTATCTAGCGAAAATTCGGGAATCACTCTGATTAAATCTTCCCGCCAAGCTTTGACTGACGCTTTAACAGCCGCTATCAACGCTGTTACTAATAATAAACAATCGGCAACCTCACAAATTAATTCTGCTCAGAATCAAATTAATAGCGCTAAAGCCGCCTTGCAACAAGCAGAAGCAACCTTAGCTCAACAAAAAGCGAAAGCTCGACCAGCTGATATTGATGCCGCTCGTGCACAATTATTGTCGGCGGCCGGAACGGTTGAAGCCGCGCAAACAGCTTTTGATAATACAATCTTAAAAGCGCCAGCTGATGGAACAATTACGCAAGTAGATACTAAGGTTGGCGAACAAGCAACGGCCATGAAATCAGTTTTTACTTTGCAAAATATTAATTCTTTGCATACGGAAGCTTACGTTAGTGAATCAAATGTTGCGAGCTTGAAGATTGGTCAAACGGTTGATTATACGTTTGACGCTTTAGGCCCGGATCGCCATTTCGAAGGAAAGATTTTAACCATTAACCCGGCCTCAACGGTAATCTCCGGAGTAGTTAATTATTTAGTAAAAGCTGATTTACCAAATATTTCTGAGATTAAACCAGGAATGACAGTTAATATGACCGTTTTAGTTGCCGCTCGAGAAAATGCTTTAGCAGTTTCTAGCAGTGCGATTATTAATCAAAATGGTGAACAATATGTTAGATTAATTAAAGATCCTAAAACAAAAGTTTTTGATCAAGTTAAGGTCCAAACCGGTCTGCAAGCGGATGGCGGTTTAGTTGAAATTTTAAGCGGCTTGAGCCAAGGTCAAGAAATAGTTACTTTAATTAAAGAATAATTTATTGTAAGTCTTGCCTCTATGAATTTAATTAATATTGAAAACTTACAGAAGGAATATAATACCGGCGATGTTGTGACCCCGGTTCTTCATGGTTTAAACTTTAAAATTGATCAGGGTGAATTCGTTGCTATCATGGGACCATCAGGAAGTGGAAAATCAACCTTGATGCATATTCTTAGTTTTTTGGAGCGGGGAACGTCCGGTTTATATGAATTTAAGGGTAAGGATATTACCGATTTTAATGATAATTATTTAGCTGAGTTGCGCAATAAAGAAATTGGTTTTGTGTTCCAATCTTTTAATTTACTACCGAGAACAACCGTTTTGGATAATGTTAAATTACCCTTAACTTATAGTAAATTAAAAAATCATGATGCGCTTGCTAAAAAATCTTTAGAGTCGGTTGGTCTAGGCCATCGTTTGAATTATTATACTAATCAAATTTCTGGTGGTGAAAAACAGCGGGTTGCGATTGCTCGTGCTTTAGTTTGTAATCCGGCCGTTATTTTTGCTGATGAACCGACTGGAAATTTAGATTCTAAATCGGGGAATACGGTGATGTTTATACTGCAACAATTAAATAATCAAGGTCGCACGATTATTCTTGTTACTCACGAAACTGATACTGCTAATCATGCAAAAAGGATTATTAGAATTAAGGATGGAAATATTTTATCGGATGATAAGGTTGAAAAAAGAACAATTGCCGACGCCGATAAAGATCTTGTTAAATAATTAGCTTATCACAAATTTGTGAAACCACTTTCCATTGTAAAATTAGTAGTTAAAAATCTTCGTGCCCGCAAAGGCCGAACGATGTTAACGATTCTCGGTATAACTATTGGCGTAGCCGGTGTTATTATTATTATGTCTTTGGGCGGTGGTGCTCAAAGTTTAATTCTAGGTCAAGTAACAAAATTGGGAAGTAATTTACTTTTTGTCCAACCAGGGAGAGTGGCCGAAAATGGTGCACCAATTCCAGGATTAGTCATCACCAGCTTGGTTGAAAGCGATGCTCAAGCCTTGCGAGATAAGGGACGCGTTCCTTATGCGAGTGCTATTAATGCTTCGGTTTCCGGAGCGGCTACAGTTGTTTGGAATAATAAAACAGTCGATGCCTCTTTTACGGGAACTGATGAGGAATATACTAAAATTGCTAATTTTACTATGCAATCTGGTCAGTTTTTTAGTGCGGCGGAAAGTTCCGGTGGTGCTAATGTTGTTGTTTTAGGATCGGAAATTAGCGATGAACTATTTAAGGAGGCGGGTGTTAACCCGGTTGGTCAAATTATTAAAATAAAAAGTGTTACTCAAGAAGATGCTGGTGGAGTACCACTGAGAGTTATCGGTGTTATTGCTCCCAGAGGTTCTTCCTTTTTTCAAAATCAAGATTTATTAGTTTTTTTACCCCTCGCTATCGGTCAAAATCAAATTCTCGGAATAAATCATCTGAACGCTATTTATATTAAAGTGGATAACGCTGAAAATATTGAGGCGACCATTGCCTCCGTAAAAGCGGCCATCAAACAACAACATCATATATTAGATGAAGCAGATTTAGATTTTGAGATTCGTAATCAAGCCGAGGCGGTTAAGATGTTATCTACGATAACCGATGCCCTTAGTTTATTTTTAGTAGCTATGGCTGGGATTTCTTTAGTGGTGGGCGGAATCGGTATTTTAAATATTATGGTCGCTACTGTCGGTGAAAGAACTCGAGAAATAGGATTACGCAAAGCGGTTGGTGCAACTCGAAAAGCAATTCGCAACCAGTTTTTGCTGGAAGCAGTTTTGCTTACTAGTCTTGGCGGGGCCGTGGGAATCATTATTGGAGTTTTAATATCATATTTAATTTCTCTAGTTATGACTAAATTAGGTTATGATTGGGAGTTTATTATTTCGGCAACTTCGATAATATTATCGGTCGGAGTTTCAATTTTAACCGGTATTGTTTTCGGTTTATTTCCGGCGATTAAAGCCGCCAAACTTGATCCAATTGACGCTTTAAGATACGAATAAATTTTATGCTTAATGCTATAAGACAAGCTTTCAGGGCATTGCTCGCTAATAAAGGCCGTACGCTTTTAACGACTTTAGGAATCATGATTGGGATTGCTACGGTTATTTTGGTATTATCCGCCGGCGCCGGTTTTCGTGAATTAATTAATAAAGAAATTGATACTTTCGGGACCAATACTCTTTATATTCAAACTAAAGTTCCATCAAATAATAAAAACCGCAGTCCCAGAGAAGATGTGAGTTCCGGAATTACCATTACTAGTTTTAAGCAGCGCGATTTGGATGATATTAAAAAATTACCGAATGTCGTTAATAATTATGGCATGGTGCTTGGTCAGGGGTCTGCTAGTTATCGTAACAATAATAAAACCTCAATTTATGTCGGAGCTTCAGCGACGATGTTTGAAATTGATAAAAATAAGTTGCAATCTGGAAGAGTTTTTACGGCCGCTGAAGATGCTAGTGGCGCACAGGTAGTTGTTCTCGGCTATAAAATTGCCTCATCATTATTTGGACAAGATGATCCGATCGGGAAAATCTTGCGCATCGGTTCTTTGAATTTTCAGGTTATCGGTGTTTATGAAGCTTCTAGCGGCATGAGCGGCGGTAATGATGATTATTTATTTATTCCACTTGTTACTGCTCAGAAAAAAATGCTGGGCATAAATTATTTGCTTCAAGGTGTTGTTCAAGTAGAAAACAATGATTTGAGCGCAGTCACGGCTGAAGATATTAAGAGTGTTATGCGTCGCAATCATAACATCACTAACCCCGATAAAGATGATTTTGAAATTATGACCCAAGAACAGGTCATGGATATTGTTAATACTATTTTTGATAGCATTACTATTTTACTGATTGCCATCGCCGCTATCTCTTTAATTGTTGGCGGCGTAGGGATTATGAATATTATGTATGTAGTGGTAACGGAGAGAACGGCGGAAATTGGTTTGCGTAAAGCTTTGGGTGCTAAAAATTCCAACATTTTACAAGAATTTTTGGTGGAAGCGGTTGTTGTAACTTTAATCGGTGGCGCTATTGGTATTTTATTTGGTGCTTTTTTAACCTGGGTACTCACTACTATTGCGGTTGCTAATGGTTTAGCTTGGAATTTTGTGCTACCACTTTACGCCGTTGGCATCGGTTTTGGTGTTTCAGCTGTTATTGGTATTAGTTTTGGTGTTTTGCCGGCCGTAAACGCGTCTAAATTAGATCCGATTGAAGCTTTAAGACATGAATAAAATATTCATCGAAATAGATTTAAATATATGAAAAATAAAAGACAAGAATTATTAAAAGGTTTAATTGAAGAATTAAGACGAGCAATCCATTCTATTCATAAAGAACAATGTTTTTCTTTTGGCGGTTCGATATTGGGAAAACCACAAGTAATGATTCTATTTTTTATTTATGAAAATAAAGGCGTAGCTTCGGTAAAAGAAATTGCTAATTTTCTTCATGTTACTCCCGGGGCGGTTACCCAGTTTACTAATGGTTTGGTAGGAAAGAAATTAGTTAAAAGGGAAGAGAATTCTTCTGATCGCCGCGGTGTGAATATAAAATTAACGGCTAACGCTGAAAAAGATTTCAATAATTTTAAAAAACAATATATCAAATCAGCTAGCAAATCTTTTTCTGGTTTAAATGATAAAGAGATTGAGCAGTTTACTAAATTGGTAGAGAAAATTAAATAATTATGTATTATTTACTGCCTATAATTTTACTAGCCTTAATAATTTATTTTATCTTTTTTGTTACTCAATTCTATAATGTTTTTTTCAAGGGTTACGCGCCCTTCATTTCTACCGATCATGAAACGATTAATAAAGTTTTAAATGAAGTTCAGATAGGAAAAGAATCTGTAATTTATGAGTTAGGTTGCGGACGAGCAAGATTTTTGCATATTGCCGAAAAAAAATTCCCCCAGTCAAAATGCATTGGTGTTGAAAATTTGCTTAGCCTCTATTTAATTAGTAAAATAAAACTAAGATTACAGTCTAGTAGAATTGAATTACTCAAAGATAATTTTTTTAAAATTGATTTAAAAAATGCGGATTTAATTTATTGTTACTTAAATAACGCAACGATGGAAAAATTGGGTGAGAAATTTAAGCAAGAATGCAAACCAGGGACGCAAATAATAAGTAGAAGTTTCAGGGTTCCACAATTTAATCAAGAGAAGGTAATAGTTATCAAAAACAAGAAAGTTTATTTTTATAAGATATAAAAAGTTTAATTTTATGAACACTTACAATTGGTACTCGCAACTTATTAAACCAACTTGGTCACCGCCCGCTTGGCTCTTTGGTCCAGTTTGGACATTTCTTTATGTTCTAATCGTTATATCCTATGGCAAGGTATTTTTAATGGCTTGGCAGAAGCAAATTACCTGGCTTGTTGTTTTACCTTTTATTCTTAATCTTATTTTTAATTTTTCTTTTACTTATATTCAATTTGGTTTAAAAAATAATTTATTGGCTGCAGCTGATATTTTATTAGTTTTGATAACACTTGTTTGGGCGATGATTGCTATTTATCCTCACATGCGTTGGGTTGCTTATATTCAAATACCTTATTTACTCTGGGTCATGTTTGCGACTATTTTACAGCTCACCATTACTTATTTAAACAGATAACTGAATCACGTGATAAAAATATGAAATTAACCCCAAGAATCCAAAAAGCGATTAATTCTGCTAGTCGCCTACATGCCGGACAAGTTCGAAAAGGCGATGTTAATTTACCTTACATCAGCCATCCTTTCGCGGTTGCTTGGATACTAAGTAATTATACAGATGATGAAGATATAATTATTGCTGGACTTTTGCATGATGTCTTGGAGGATGTCGAAGATTATTATTACGCTGATTTAATTAAAGATTTCGGTCCTAAAGTCGCTGAAATAGTTAAGGGAATAAGTGAGGATAAAAATCCTAATGTTGAAAGAGATGATAAGGCAACTTGGGAGGATCGTAAATCGAGGTATTTAGCTGGGTTAGAAAACGATAGCGACGAATCATTAATGGTTTGTGCGGCTGATAAAATTCATAATTTAGAATCAATGATTAGTGCTTATCAAGAAAAAGGTGAAGCGCTCTGGGATGATTTTAATTCACCTAAAGAAAAAAAACTTTGGTTGTATGAAGAAATTGTTAAACTACTCAAAGAAAGGCTCAGTAATCCAATTGTCGAAGAGCTAGAAAAAACTTATCGGCTAGCTGAAAAAATACTACTCTAGACAAAAATATAATTTAGTGTTATATTGTTTTATTACTTTAACAATTAATTAATCTTTAATTAATCCTTTTTTTCTAAACCTTTAATCGTCGCGTCATGAAAAAAATCTTTTTTTTGTTTTTGTTTGTTCCATTTGTTGCTTTTACTCAGGAGCCCTATGATTACTTAGCAATTGTAACCGATCATGGTCAGGAATTAGCAAGGATTAAATCCAAGCCTGATACCTATAAGGCTAATTTTTTAGAAAGAAACCTTATAAAAACGGTTAGTTACCAACAATTCTTAGAAGCTGAGCCATCAATCACTAGGCCAGAAGGCTATTTTTTAGTGATGGAATTAGAAAATTTCCGCCAATCTTCGGATACTACTCGCTATTTTGGTCTTTTAGGAAAAGAAGACAAAGAATCTATTGTAAAATTAGCGAATGATTTATCTTGTTGTTTATTTAATGAAGAATTATCCAGTTTAAAGCGTGATAAATTTATTATGCTTTGGATAAGCTTGAGTAGAATGATTGTAAAAAATAACAATCAGGACAAAAAAATCGATTGGAAAAAACAATCCGAAGAGATAGCTTTAATCGGCGAACTTGTTTGGAGTTTTCTTCCTAAGAGCTGGGAAGTAGAGGATATAAGAGTCTTTTCGCTTCGTGATTATAATATTTCAGCTAATTTATTGATTGATGCCGGAGGAAATATTATGACAAAAATTATCTTGTTCCCCGAACTGCAATATGAGAGAAAAAATTTCTCATATAACTTGGTAGAGAAATCTTCCAAGGATTTGAAACATTTCGGAATTTCTAAATGAAACACTATTAGTTATGAATGGAAAAAACTTTAATGAGATTCCTCTTTTGTTTGAGGAGTTTATAGAAATAAAAAATAATCAATTCGCCTTCGCTAATTTTTTTCTAAATTTTTATAATTATCATCCTGGGCGAGCAAGGAATTACGAAAGATTAAGAGTGGTTAATCAGATACTCGCTGAAGAATTATCGGCGGTACATTATCAATACGGAATGAAGCGTTGTCCAGTTGATGAAAATGATTTAATCGAAGGGCATTTCTATCCGAAAAGTATTTTAGAGAAGGGATATCAGGCCTACTTGATTCTTAGAAAAGAATTTAAGAATGACCCGATACTCTTAAAAAGAATAGCTGATTACAATTTCAATCGGAATCCAAAAATTCCTGATGATATACCAGCTTTCTTCTCTTAATGCTGAACTTGACATCAAATCAATTTTAAACTTATTTTATGGCCGTCAGAGGAATCTGGCGGCTATTTTATTAAAAAAGAAGCGCTCAACTTGGTGTGAGCGCTTTTTTATTAAGTCTTTTGTTTGTTAGAAAAATACTCCTGTTGTTAAAGGAGATATAAATCCAACGATTGAATTTTCGTCTTGGAAAATTTTAAATCCAAAATTACTGATCCAAAGCCCACCGCAAAAATCTATTTTCTTTGCGCCAGCCTCAACAAAGAATATTAAACGATAATACATTTTGCGAGTTGGTTCTTTATCGCTCGCCGGAAAGGGTGCATAGAACTTTTGTAAGTAAGTTGGAGTCTTTTCAATAAATTTCGTAATGGACTCTTTAGTGGAGAAACCATTCTTATAGCCCAGCGTTCTCCAATTAGGATGCCATATTTTAGTTAAACCTTCTTCATTTTTTACACAAAAAGGTTGTTCCCAATTAAGCTCCCCTGGTTTTACGCAAAAAGATTTTCCCCAACCTAATTCCTTCAAGTAATCATCGGAGTAAGACTCAGAAGTAATTAATTTCCAAAGACCAAGCTTTACTCCAGTGCGAAAATCAATTGCTAGTCCAGAATTTTTAGTAGAAATAATTTTTCTTTCTAACCAGAAGGAATCTTTTCCTAAAAAAGAACTAGTTATCTCTCCGATTTCTTCGTTCAATCCAGGATTTTTGATGTCATCAAATAATAACAAATTAACAAGATTCTTAGTTATCTTGGCGGATTTGAGGCCATCGCCATAACGAAAAAGATTTAAACTTCCGTTGGGAACACAATCGAACTCAACAAAGGAATCTTGATTTTTAACCAGGTTCAATTTATTTATTAATATTTTACACTGGGCGGCATTCAATTCATTTAATTTTAAAATTGAATGAGAACTTACGAACTGATTACTACTTTTTGGATTCATGATAAATAATTTAGAGTGAGACAATTTGGTTATTACTATTATTACTAATTAAGTTTTTAAAAAACAAAGACCGGATTATGAATCCGGTCGGAATTTATTGATATTTAATTTGCTTTCAGTATTCTACTATTAGCAATTCGCTTTTTTATCAATAAAAACTAACCGGGTAAACATCCAGTAACTAAAGTTATTGTTGCGGTAGTTTTTGTTTGATAAATTAAGCATGAAATCATTTTAGCAAATATTAAATTCTTTGCAAGGGCAAATCTACCAAATATTGACAAAAATATAGCTTCATGATAAATTTTTTTATTGCATTGTACGTTAATAATTAGTTTCTGAATATTATAAATTTAATCAATGAAAACAAAAATCATCCTTTTTACCGTACTGTTATTGGAATGCTTATTTAGTTGCATTCCGGAAAAAATCGATGTAGTAAAATTAAATAGTAGCGATACTATCCAAAACATCAAAAACATCGAAAACCGCCCAAATCTCTCCATCGGCGATACGTGTATCGTCGAAGAACACTGGTTCAGCTTTTGTAATGATATTAACTATCCAAGCATATACACTGTGCTTACAAAAGAAGAAGCCCAAAAACGCCTCAAAACCCAATTTGCTATATTCATGTTAGGGAATGAAAGTAGATCCCTAAAACGGGTAAGTGAGGGGTTTGTGTATCACCAGGCCATTGTAATTGCTAAATATTAATCCCATGAGCAGGATTTATGTTTACGGTAATTATGAAGGCAAGGCTTTCGTACTTAGAGAACCAGATGGTAGGTTATATCAGCAAATTGAGCCCGAGACTAAGCTCACTATTGCGGGTATTAACTACTTTGTAAAAAGAGCCTTTGTTAATCGCCAATCGATGGTTGGATTGATGAGTCTTGATGACGAAACGTTCAATCTCTCGATTGCTCAATTAAAGAAAAGAACCAGAGGTAGAAGGGCTTTGTTACTAAGGCCAGGAAAAGGTCTTTGGGCCCTTAATTTTGGGAGTGCTAAACGTGGAGTTTGGCATTTAATGAGCAATAATACGAATCCAATTTTAACGGCTTTATGGTCGCACGAACTTACGTCGCAACTCTTGCAGGTTGTTGATGAAATCAATCTTAATATTCCTGACGGTGGTAATTTATGCAAACATTCCAAGGCTGGTAGCCGTTGCTTTAATTATTTTACCGATGGCAATATCGGCGAATTGCGTAAGGCAGTTTTTGGGAAGCATTCACGTGATGGATTTTGTCCAATTAAAGAGGCCTACGTTCAGGTCACAGACGGAAGTTATTGTGTGCAATCTATTCGGGTAAAAGAAAATAATGGGAAAATTTACCCACGGATTGTCTTTGTGCAGATTACTGATCAAGCCAATAAAGATGAGGTAGCTGAAATCATTAACAATATAATGAAATGATATGAAATTAGCTGCTAAAATATGATAGCGGTCTTCGTTTGTTCGGAGGCCGCTTTTTTGTTGGCATAAGGTTTTGCCTGATGTATAATAAAAATATAATAAAGTAGGGATAATATTTGTATGATTAAATACTATTTACGTCCAGAGGGTAGCCCAGAATTAAAAAGATTAACTGATTTTCAAGCGGGAAGTTTAATTTATGTAAGCGACCCTAATACCGAAGAAATAAATTTTATTTCGGAAAAATTCAACTTAGAGGAAGGTTTAATAATGGATGCCCTTGATCCTTATGAGGCGCCTCGTATGGAAATTAAAAACGAAGTTGCTTATATTTTTGCTCGTGTTCCTGAACAAAAGGGAAGTATTAGACAAATTTCAACGTTTCCAATCATGTTTGTTATTCGCCATGATTTTTTAATGATTGTTTCTAGGGAAAATCCAGATTTTTTAATTTCCCTGGTTGATGAAAACAAGGACTATTATACCACCCAAAAGCCTTATCTATTCTTGCAGATGTTTTTTGAGGTTGAAAATATTTATAGCTCATTGCTAAACAAGATAAATAAAAGAATAAATTATTTTAGTTTGAACGTCGGTAATTTTAAAGATCAAGATATCGTTAATTTTGTGAGCTATGAAGTTCTGCTTAATGAATTTATTAATGCTCTTTTACCAGTTCGTCATGTATTATTAAATATAATCTCAGGTAAAACAATCGAGCTTGACCAAGAAGAAAAAGATTTAATCGATGATCTTCAGCTTAATAATGAGCAGTTGGTTGAAAGATCAAAAAGTAACTTAACGAATATTGTTAATATTAGACAAGCGCACGAAGTTATCTCTACTAACCGCTTAAATCGAGTTATGAAAGTTTTAACTGTTTCAACCGTTATTTTAGCTTTACCAACAATGATAACTAGTTTTTACGGCATGAATGTTCGCTTACCTTACGACGATAATGCAAGTGCTTATTGGGGAATTATCGCCGCTATTTTTGTTTCCGTTGCTATTTTGTTGCTTTTTTTAAGAAGAAAAAAAATTATTTAAATTAAAATAATATGACGGTTTGGGATAAAATATATCAAGATTATAAAAATGGTGGCGAAGAATATGCGACTTTAAGAAAAGGGTTGATTCCGGAATTTATTCATTTTATTGCTGTTAGTAATTTTAAAGTTAAAAAAGCTTTAGATCTTGGTTGTGGTAATGGTAAATATTTAATATTTTTAAAAAATATTGGTTTTAAAACAGACGGTATAGATTCTAGTCCGACTGCAGTTGAAATAACTAAAACAAGTTTAAAAGATGATTCAAATATTCAATGTGCGGATATGTATGAATATAGTTTAGCGCCAGCTAAATATGATTTAATCATTTCCATCGCCGCTATTCACCATGGTCTTAAAAAACAAGTTCGTAGTTTAATTAAACAGATTTACCCGGCTTTGTTGCCTGGTGGATATTTTTTTATTACTTTACCTGATAATGAAGGAAGTTCTCATTGGACGATGATGGTTGATCATGAAGAAATAGAATCGGGAACGCGCATCCCGCTTTCTGGCCCAGAAAAAGGCTTACCACATAGTTCATATACCAAAGAAGAAATAAAAGAAATGTTTTCTGATTTTAAAGATATAAAAATGGAATTACTCGCGGATAGAGGAAGATGGATTATAAGTGGGAAAAAATAAAATATGTCTAAAATACTTATTACTGCAAAAATTGGTCAAGATTTAGATGGCGTTGCTTGTGCTTATGCTTACGCCGCCTTTTTAAATAGTACTGATAAGAAAAATGAATATGTTGCTGGTATATATGGCGAGCCTCATATTGAAGCTAGATATGTATTAGAGCAACTCACGATAACAAGTGGTTTAGTATATAACCCGGAAACAGAATTTGATAAGTTTATTTTGGTTGATGCAAGTGAGCTCAAAGGAATGTCCGAGGTTATCAGAGCCGAGGATGTTATCGAGGTTATAGACCACAGAGAAACTCACAGAGCGCCAGAATTATTCCCGCAAGCTAAAATACAAATTGAAAAAGTAGGAGCGGCCGCGACTTTAATATTTGAAAAAATAAAACAACAAAAATTACCGCTTGATAAAAATAGCGTTTTCTTACTTTTAGGCGCTATTTATTCAAATACTCTTAATTTCCAATCCGATGTTGCAAACGAGAGAGATAGGGCGGCGGTTGAAGCTTTAGAAAATGATTATGGAGTAAAAATTCCGCCTGATTTTATAAGTAAGATGTTCTTATATAAAACAGAATATATCAAAGAGCATTTGGAGGAGTCTATTATTAGCGATTTTAAGAATTTTGATAATGGGATCGGAATAGCGCAGCTTGAAGGTTTTAATTTAAATAAAATTGTTGAGAAAAAAATTGAGGAAATAAAGACGGTTTTGATAGAACTAAAAGAGAAATATCAATTGAAGTATATCTTTTTAAACGCGGCTGATATTAAGAAAAATTATAATATTTTTGTAGCAATTGATGAGGAAACTAGAGCTTTATTATCCGCATCTTTAACTCTAACATTTAATGAAAACCAAATAGCTAAAAATAATAAATTATTATTAAGGAAGCAGATTTTACCATTGCTTCTTAAAACTCTAAAATTATGAAAATCACTCTTTGCGGGAGTATCGCTTTTTATGATGAGATGTTGGATGTTAAGAGGCAACTAGAAGTCTTGGGACATGAGGTAAAATTACCAATCTCTGAAGTAATGGACGAAGAGGGAAATGTCGTCCCGATTAAAGAATATTATGAGAGACGAAAGGCCGAAACGAGCGAAACGGGCTGGATTTGGGATAGAAAAGAAGCCGCTATCCGCGCCCATTTTGAAAAAATTGAATGGTCGGAAGCTGTTTTAGTTTTGAATTACGATAAAAATGGAATTGCAAATTATATTGGCGGTAATACTTTTTTAGAAATTGGACTAGCATTTCATTTGAAAGAAAAAATATTTTTGTTAAATCCGATCCCGGAAATTAATTATAAAGAAGAACTTTTAGGCATGAAGCTAATTGTTATTAATAGTGATTTAACTAAGATTAAATAATTGAAAGACAAATACTTGCGCCCTTTGTCAAAAAGTTTTATAATAATGGTAAGATAAAAATAAAATAAAAATAAGGAAAAAATAAAATTGAGATCCGGTAAAATTTATAACCAAAAGTTTTTGATTTGTGGTTATAAAAATTTATTAGGTCATGACTTTAAATTTTCAGAGAAAATGTGAAATTAAAAAAAGCATCATAAATGTGGTTGAACCGTCTTTTGTGATGTTTTTTTGTTTTTTTAAGAAAAATAAGTGATTAAATTGTGTGAAATACAATAGATATTACAAAGTGAAACGCGAGTAAAGGATGTGGTGATGCATTCAACCACTACCATATCTGATAATTTCGTGTTTCACTTTATAACATTTATTGTTAAATAGAAATAATTAAAAAATAATTAATTTAAATATATATAATAGAATTTTAAAAACTAAAAAATAAAATTAGAGAAACAAGTTTATCTTTTTCTTTGATTTCAAAACTATGAAAAACTTTTTAAAAAACAAAATTTCTCTGTTCATTATAGCCCTTTTGGTTATTGGAATGGGAATGATGATGGTTGTGCCATCGGCCAAAGCGGCTATTAGCGCTGTTTCCGTAACTACCCCTAATGGCGGTGAAAATTGGAATGGCTCAAAAAATATTACTTGGGCCACAACTCCCGAAGCTGATCCAGCTACAGTTAATATTTATTATTGTGTGGGCGCTAATTGTGATTCCAACAGCTATACTTTAATTGTTGCCGGGACCGCTAATGATGGAAGCGAGGCCTGGGACACAGCTACTGCTGGCGGTGATGCGGCAACTTATAAAATTAAAGTCACCTCAAACGCCGATACTCTTATCGGTGATACCTCTAATGCTGTTTTTACAGTTGATAATACTAAACCGACAATATCTAATATTTCCATTCCTAATACAGCTATGAACGTTGGCGATGTTGTAACAGCCACAATCACTACTGGCAGTGACTCAGATGCCTATACTCTTACTTCCGGAACTGTTGGTGGATTCGCTCTCGGGTCATTAGCAAAAACAAGCGCAACTTCTTATACCGCTATTTTCACAGTGACTGATAACGGTACGGATGTTGCTGCGGGTTCAGATGTTCCCGTTGCTAATTTAGTTTTAACTGATACCGCCACTAATGCGAGTTTGACTTATTCAACGCCAATCTCCCAGGCGGGAGATTCGATTGACGCTAACTTGCCGAACATTACCGGTGTTTCTATTCCTAATGTTGCAATGAAAGTCGGTAATGTTGTTACTGCCACTATTACCATTGATGATGATGGAGTAGCAACTGGAACTACCTTAACTGGTGGAACTATTGGTGGATTTACTTTAGATCCAGCCAGTGTAATTATTGTTGGCAATACTTCAATAACCGCTACCTTTACTATCGCTAATGGTGGCACAGATGTAGCCGTCGGTGCTGTTGTACCAGTAGTCGGATTAACCTTGCTTGATGCTCTTGGCAATCCAAGTAATACTTATACGGCTGATATTACACAAAACGCCGATGCAATTGACGCAAATCGACCGATAATTTCCGGTGTTGCAATTACTGCCGGAGCTTATAAAATTGGTGACGCAATCCCAGTAACAATTACTGCCGATGCTGCCGGCTACACTGCCGGAGCTATTACAATTAATGGCCAGCCTTTAGGCGCTTTCGCCGATGCGACTGGCGGAGTATACACTGGAACATACACGGTAGTTTCTCTTGATACCGACCGCGCTTCTGTTGGTGCTATTCCGGTTAGTGTTATTCTTATTGATGCAGCAACTAATTCGAGTATAGCTTATATTAGTGCTCCTACTTCTAGCGGTACCGTCACCGTTGACGCTAATGCGCCAATAGTAAGTGCAATTGCAATATCACCATCATCTGGCTATGCTAATGTTGGTGATGTTATTACGGTAACAGTTACCGCTGATGCTCCTTTGTACGTACAAAGCGCTGTCACAGTAAATACTAAAGCCGTTGGTTCATTCACTGATGTTGGCGATAATACTTATACTTTTACTTATACAGTAGCAGAAAATGATACGGATAGAGCTTCTAATGCTTTACCGGCTAGTGTAGTGTTTGCCGATACTGCAGGAAACACTAATGTTGCTTATACAACGGTAACTGCTAACACGCTTGTCGTAGATGCTCATTCCCCAGACATAACTAATGTTAGTATTCCTAATTCAGCTATGAATGTTGGTGATACTGTTACCGCTACCATTACTATTGCTGATGATGGAGACGCCACTGGCACCACCTTAACAGGTGGAACTATCGGTGGGTTTACTTTAAATCCGGCCAGCGTAATCATTGTTGGTAATACAACTATTACAGCTACTTTCACAGTAACCGATAACGGCACGGATATCGCCACTGGCGCGGTTGTGCCAGTAGTCGGATTAACATTACTTGATGCCGCCGGGAATCCAAGTAATACTTATACAGCTGATATCACACAAAACGCCGACGCAATTGATGCTAATAATCCTGATATAGTTTCCGTTTCAATTCCTGATGTTACAATGAATGTTGGTGATACTGTTACGGCGACCATTACAACCGGCACTGATGCTGATACTTTTACTCTCGTTTCCGGTGCTATTGGTGGTTTTAATCTCGGAGCTTTAACCAAAACAGGGGACACTACTTATACCGCGACTTTTACAATAACCGATAATGGCACGGATGTTGCGGCTAGCGCGAGTATTCCAGTTACAAATTTGGTTTTAACTGACACCGCTTTGAACGTCAACACAGCTTATTCTACGCCGATTGCTCAAGCCAGTGATTTAATTGATGCTAACTTGCCAAACATTACCGGCGTTTCTATCCCTAATGTCGCGATGAATGTCGGTGATGTTGTTACCGCTACAATTACTATTGATGATGATGGAGTAGCAACTGGAACTACCTTAACTGGTGGGACTATTGGTGGATTTGCTCTAGGAAGTTTGGCCGTCACCAGTAATACAACTTTAACCGCCACCTTTACTGTTACTAATAGCGGAACTGATGTTATTGCTGGTGCAGTCATCCCAATTGTTGGCTTGATTGTAACTGACGCAGCTGGTAATCCAAGCAACACCTACGTTACTCCTATTACTCAAGATTCTGACGCGGTTGACGCCAATATTCCTACGTATACTGTAGCCGGGGTTTCTATTGATAAAGGTGGAGACACGGTAGCTCTAACTTTTAGTGAAGCCATGATTCCCGCAACGCTAGACGTTGATTCATTGACAGGAATTACCTCTATTACTGGTTCCACGGGAGGAGCTTTAACTTTAACTAATGCCACTGGTGTTTGGAGCGCTGGCGATACTGTTTACACAATTACCTTGAACGAAGCGATTGATACTTCTTATATTGTAAACGGAGTGACAGAAACAGTTGTTTTAGCTGCTACGGTTACTGATCTTGCTGGTAATCCGGTTTCAACTTCAGGAGTAGCCTCTGCCGCTGTTGCCAAAGAAGCAGTCACTCCAACAATTACTATAGCAGCCGCTTCTGTTAACGGTGGCGGAGATACTGTTACTATTACTTCTGATGAAGTTTTAGCGGACACCGCTTTAACTAACAGTAATTGGACTGTTCAATATGCTGATAATAACTCAGGTTTGAACATTCAAACTTTATCCTTAGCTAATGCGACAATTATCTTTACTGACGCAACAAAGACAATTGTTAGAATTACTTTAGATGAAGTAACTGACGGATCTTCAATCCCGAGCAGTAAATGGGTCAAAGTAACTCCAAATACCACAAATATTAAAGACTTGGTTGGAAATAACGCTGTTGCCGCTGTCTATACAGCTGCTGGAATAAGTTCGGAAAGTACCGCTCCGACAATTACGGCAGTTTCAGTTGCCGATGCCGCAACTGGAGTTGCAATTAATTCAACAATAACAATAACGATGAGCGAAGCCCTAGATCAATTAACAGTTAATAACAATACAATAAAACTTTATAATGATTTAGGAACTGCTGATGCGGTTAATATTGGAACTGATACTGAGGTTGCTGCTACAATAAGTTTAGAAAATAACGGCGCTTCTACTAAAATTTATATTAACCCAACTTCTGATCTAAGTAATTCCGGAAATTATATTTATAGAATATCAACCGGAGTTAAAGATCTATCGGGCAATGCCTTGGCTGCTAATGCTGATTATGACTTTACAACTGTTGCTGCTGGTGCTGGTACTTTCGGTATTGTTAGCACTACCAATATTACAAATCAAACAACCGGAGGCGCAGCTGATAATACTTATACTAACGGTTGGGAATGGAAAATAAGAATAACTCTTCCAACAAATCAAAACGATTTTGCCCTCAAGTTTAATAATTGGACATCGGGTTCAAATAGTTTAACCGCCGCTGGTAACATGAAATATTATTCAGAACAAATTGGATCTGGGACAGGTAGCTCTGCAGAAACTGCGGTGCCATTTGCAACGGCGAATACTTTTCCGGCCAACTTAACCGTATCAACAGATGCCGATGCCACTCTTGATGGCATACAGACAGATGTTCATGTTATGGTAAAGATTCCTTCCTCTACAGCATCTGGATCGTATTCAACAAGTTATTGGGTAAACTATGAATAAAAGAACTAATTAGAATTTAAGCGGGTTGATTTATATCGGCCCGCTAAAGATTTTACTCTTAAAATTTATGAAAATAAAAAATCAAATAATAATTAGTTTTGTCCTTTCCGCTCTAATAATATTAATTGGAACATCATCTGTGTCGGCCGTTGTTAGCCCAGAACAAAATTTGAATGGGCCTACTTTAGCAACTGGATTAACGGGTTCAGTTACCAACTGCAGTCCCTTAACCGTTTCAAACGGCTCAGTCGCTGCTTATCCAACTTGTACGATAACTTGTAATTCCGGCTATACTTTAAGCGGTAGCGCTTGTAACGCTGCTGGTGGCGGCGGAGGAGGCGGAGGAGGTAGCGCAACTCCTGCTTGTACTTCTGTTACTTATTCCGATTGGAGTGCTTCTTGTTTTGGAAATCTTCAAACTAGATCAGTCGTTAGTACATCCCCAAGTACTTGTACTTTAACTTCTGCTCAACAAACAGCCGCTCAGAGAAATTGCCAAGCCGCTACACCAGCTGAACCAGCAACTCCAGCAACTCCAACCGAAACTCCAGCGACGCCAGCGACGCCAGCTGTTCCGGCTAATACTGTTTTAGCTGAAATTGCTTCAGAGGCGGTAATCTTAAATACTAAAGATACTAATCAATTATTAGGTCATTTGGGAAATAGCGAAAACTTGAGCGGTGAACAAAATGGTTTAACAAAATATAAGACAATTCTCGGACTTGATAAAAAAATCAGCGCTGATGAAAAAGCAACCATTAACGACTTTATCGTTTATGGAACTCGCGGAACTCAGCGTTTAGGAGCGGGGGAAAGAGGAGCAGTTGTTAACTCCTATTTCCAAGCTTATGGCAAATTACCAAATACCGAAGCGGAATGGTCCGATGTTTTAAAGATTGGAAGTGGCCGTTGGCCAAGTGAACGAAGCACAACTGCTGAAGCTCAAGCCAAGGTTGAATTTAAGAAGGTCTATGCCCGAAGTGCGGTTATGACTAATAATATTGATGAAAACGCGATTATGGTTATCGCTTATGGCTTATTACCACTCCAACGCAATCTAAATAGCGAAAAAGTCGCGATTAAAACTTTCCGCTGGGTTTATGCTCATGATCCAGTTAACGCTTTAGCTTGGAATATTGTTCGATCAATTGCTTATTCCGGAGCGAAGAGATAAAAACGATAAATCGAAATTCAGCTTAAACTCTTGACTTAATTAAAAATACGTGCTATTTTTAAGGTATTAAATCAAGATTCGAATATCAGTTATATAAAGTCATAAAATAAGTGGCCTAATAGATAATCGGGTCACTTATTTTTATATGAAAAATATTACAAACACACACGCGGAAGCGCTTGCTTTTTCTGATGAAAAAGACATAAAAGAACCAAAATTTGCTGATTTAGGTATTAGCAATTCGATCTTAGAAATCCTCTCTAAACTTAATTTAGAAAATCCCACACCAATCCAACAAAAGACTATTCCGTCCGCAATTGCTGGTCAGGATTTAATTGGTATTGCTCAAACCGGAACCGGTAAGACTTTTGCTTATGGGATTCCCATGTTAGAACGAATTGGTAAGCTAAAAGGTCAAGGATTAGTTGTTGCTCCAACTCGAGAATTAGCAATTCAGGTTGAAGAAAGTTTAAAAAAATTAGGTCAACCATTAGGTCTAAGAACGGCAGTTCTAATCGGCGGCGAATCATTAGATCGCCAACTTTTTGCTTTACGTAAAAAGCCGCATATTGTTGTAGCTACTCCGGGACGTTTGATTGATCATCTTAAACGTCGAACTTTCAAGCTTGATAATATCGTCACTTTAGTTTTAGATGAAGCTGATATGATGCTTGATATGGGTTTTGCCCCGCAAATTAAAGCAATTTTAGATCAAGCACCGAAAGCACGTCAAACGATGTTATTTTCGGCAACTATGCCGGCCGCGATTGTAAAAATTGCTGCTAGTTATATGAAACTACCGGTTAGCATTGAAGTCGCCCCTCCAGGAACAACGGCCGCTCAAGTTGATCAAGAAATTTTTATTATTAAAGGTGAAGAACGTTTCGATCATTTATTGAAAGTTCTAGTTACTTATACTGGTTCAGTTTTGGTTTTTTGCCGGACTAAGCACGGTGTTAAAGCCTTAACCATGAAATTAGTATCTTTAGGTCATAAAGCGGTTGAAATTCATTCTAACCTCTCTTTAGGCCGTCGTCGTGCCGCTCTGGAGGGTTTTAAATCTAAAAAGGAACGTATCTTAGTCGCAACTGATGTTGCCGCACGGGGCTTGGACGTTAACGGAATCGAATTAGTTGTTAATTATAATTTACCGGATAATTCCGAGGATTATGTTCATCGCATCGGCCGAACTGCTCGAGCCGGTAAATCAGGAAAAGCAATTACTTTTGCTACCGCTGATGAACGCAAGGAGATTATGATAATTGAAAAATTGATTAATAAAAATATTAAGCGCACTGAATTTGTTCAATTTGCTAAAGAGTCATCATTCTCATCCGCTAAAAGTTTTGGTTCTGCTAGAAAAAAATCTTTCTCTGGAAAACCTAGAAATGCTACAGGATATGCTACAGGCTTTAAATCAGAACGTCCTCAACTATCTAGTAGTGCGGCGGCTAGACGTAGTCATCCCTCATCCTCTCGTCCAGCGTTTGAAAAAGCGTCGAACCATCCCTCATCAAACAGGCCCTCATTTCGAGGTGCTTCTGAAAGTAGAACACTTGGTCAACCATTTTTTGGCGGAAATGCGCAAGGGAGCCCCTCTAAAAGTCGCCCGGTATCCAGACGCTCATCAGCTAGCGGATTTAGCCGTCATAGTTTTTAAATTTGAGCGATTTGGGCTATAATATAGCCATGAAATCAATACTCAACATCGTCGATGTTAATGATAAAATAATTGGCGAAAAAACTAGAGAAGAAATACATAAACATGGGCTACTCCACCGGGAAGTTCATGTTTATTTTGTTACTCCAAATCATGAAGTAATTCTTCAGCATCGAGCTAAGGATAAAGATACTTATCCCGATTTATTAGATGCTACTGTTGGTGGGCATGTCGAAATAGGCGATAGCTATGAAAAAACTGCTATAAAAGAAACTTTAGAAGAAACGGGAACTAAAATTAAAGCCAGTGATTTAATTTTTATAGATAAAATAAAGAAACGTTCTGAGGATGATGTTACTAAAACAATAAATAATTCTTTTAGAGCGAGTTATTTATATATTTATTCTGGCGATATTAAAGATTTAAAAACAGAGGCCGGTAAATCTCAGGGTTTTGAAATCTGGTCTTTAGAAAAGTTAGCTAATTTAAATAAGGATGATAAAGCAAAATTTATCCCCTACATATTAGAAGTCGCAATTACTAAAGTTATAACCGCTTTAAAAAATATAAATAAAAAACCATGTTTTTGAGAAGCATGGTTTTTTTGTTGATAAAATTGTTTACAATTTTGTTTTAGCAATTTGCCACAATTTTTTCAGCAAGTTTTAAATCAGATAATAAAATATTTGCCAGTTTGCTTATATGCTCCGACTCTCGGAGCTTTGTTTTAAAGGCAAATTCCTTGTTTCTTTCCGCCTCCATCTTGCATATAAACACTAATGCCACTTTTTCGTAACTCGCTTTCATAGTAGCAAGAGTTTCTAAAAAATTTTGATCGGCAAAATCTTCAAGGGGGGCTAACTTAATTTGTTCCGCTTCCCGGCAAAGCCCGTGCATGGTTTTTAAATAAGCGTGATAGCGCTCTCTGAGATTAGGGAGTAGTTCTTTAATTTGTTCTCGTCCATCTTTTATTCTTGTGTAAGCATACGCTATGACATAATTAACAAACGTCATGCCGGCAGCAAACAGAAAAATATTAATATGTGCTTTATCGACCACTCTAATTAATGGAACCGATAGAATAAAAATAATAGGTAACATTAGACGAGTTGCTTTAATTCTTGTGTAAAATCTAGCTTGAGCTAGGATTGCTTTATTTCTCATAAATAAAATTTTGAAGGTGCGACAAAATACGATTTTTTTAACTTTCCGCTCATATTATAATTTTATTTACCTTTTGTCAATAATTATGCTAAAATTAAATAATCAAAAAATAAATATTAATATATTATATGTCTTTACATGCTGGGAAAATCCGCGCTTTATCAGTTGTTATCATTAAAAAAGATAATCGAGTCTTAGTTTCTCCTGGTTATGATTCGGTTAAAGATGCTCATTTTTATCGTCTTGTCGGCGGCGGCATAGAATTTGGCGAAACTTCCGTAGAAGCTTTAAAAAGGGAATTGCAAGAAGAGTTGGCGGCCGAGCTTATTAATATTCGCCTCTTAGATATAAGAGAAAATATTTTTACTTATAATGGTGAAAATGGACATGAAATTGGTTTTATTTATGAGGCCGAATTCAAAGATAGGGCTAATTATAAGAAAGAAAAATTTCAAATTCTTGATGGCCATCCCGATAATTTTGCTATTTGGGCCGAAATAAATGAAAAAAATGCAGAAATAGTTTTCCCCTCTGGTTCTGGTGCACTGATTCTTAAAAGATAATAACTAAATCATAATTATATGGATATTTACGAAGAAGCGGTTTTACTTCATAAAAAATATCAAGGAAAATTAGAAGTTAGAAGTAAAGTTCCTCTAACAAGTCGTGCGGAATTAGCTTTAGCTTATAGCCCTGGCGTCGCGGAAATATCACGCCGGATAGCTTCTGATAAATCTTTGGCCTATTCTTTAACTCTCAAAGGCAATACGGTCGCGGTGATAAGCGATGGTAGTGCAATTCTAGGTTTAGGAAACTTAGGCCCAGAGGCAGCCTTGCCGGTGATGGAAGGAAAATGTGCATTATTTAAAGAATTTGCTGGAGTTGATGCTTTCCCGATTTGTCTTGATACTCAAGACGAAGAAGAAATTATTAAAACTGTTAAATATTTAGCACCTAATTTTGGCGGGGTTAATTTAGAAGATATTTCGGCTCCACGTTGTTTTAATATTGAGGCAAGATTAAAAGCAGAACTTGATATTCCGGTAATGCATGATGATCAACATGGAACGGCGACTGTTGTTTTAGCGGGGCTTATTAACGCCCTTAAAGTCCGCGGTTCAAATAAAAACGAAATTAGCTTGGTTATTAACGGTGCGGGAGCGGCTGGAGATGCAATTGCTAATTTGCTTTATGACTATGGTTTCAAAAATATAATTTCTTGTGACAGGGAGGGAGCTATTTATAGTACTCGACCTAATTTAAGCGAAGCTAAAAAGAGTTTAGCTAAATTCACCAACCCCAATCAACACGTTGGAAGTTTAGTTGATGTTGTAAAAGGAGCGGACGTTTTTATTGGCGTGAGCGCGCCGGGAGTATTAACTCAAGCAATGGTTAAATCAATGAAAGAAAAGCCGATAATTTTTGCACTTGCTAATCCGACTCCCGAAATAATGCCTGATGAGGCAAAGGCGGCCGGAGCTTTTATAGTTTCAACTGGCCGCAGTGATTTTCCTAATCAGGTAAATAATGTTTTAGCTTTTCCGGGAATATTTCGCGGTGCCCTTGATAATAAAGTTAAACAAATTACCGACGAGATGTTAGTTCGAGCTGCAGAAAATTTAGCCGGTCTCGTTGAAAATCCGAGCGTTGATTTAATTTTACCCGATCCATTTGATAAAAGAGTTGCTTTAACTGTTGCTCGGGCAATTCGTGTGGTATAATATAAAAATAATTAACTAAATAATAAAAGTATGAAAAAAACTATTATTTGGTCTTTGGCACTAATTATGGGTCTATCTTTAGCTTTCTCGGGACCAATTTTTGCCGAAGACAATAACTCTACTCAAGGTAATGGTGATGCAAAACCAGAACCAAAATTAATGAGTAACCCAGCTTCTAAAAAAGCAATGACTGGTTTGGAAAAAATATTAACTCCGGATCAGATTAAAAATTTTGAAAAAATAATGAAGCAAGGAAATGCGCTTTATGGAGTAAGAAAAGGAACTTCCTCTGTTGGTACTACTACAGCTAATACGGAATTAAAAAAGAATGAATTAAAAAATGAATTAAAGAAAGAAGAAAAAAAATTTGAAAAAATTGCCGCTCCACAATTGATTAATCTTTATGAGCAGATTAAAAAGGTAGGAACTGCTCTTTGGGGAATAAAAAAAGAAGATCCTAAAAGATCGGAGTCAGTTAGCCGAGCCTATGTTAAACCAGAAATGGCCGCTTGTGTTATTGCTGCGATTGAGAGTAAGGACGATTCTCTAAAAACTGCTAATACTTATCAAGCAACTATGGTTAATGAGGCCATTTCTGCAAGAACAACTTGTCAAAAAGCAGTTATCAACTCTAATACTGCGACTACAACCGTAGCGGTTGCTAGTAAACAAAAAGAAGCTTTCAATGCTTGTGTGGAAACCTTTAAGGGTAGTATGGAAAAAATTAGAGAAGCTTCCAAGAAGAGTCATAATGCAACTTGGGAAACATATAAAACCAGCCTTAAAGCTTGTCAGCCAACTACTTCCACAACTACTACTGCAGCTACTTCCGCAGAAGGAGTTTTGATGATTGAAGACGGCGGCGGTAATCTTTTAGGAGATTAGATTATAGCAAAATAGAATAAAAAAATAGAATAAAAAAAGCGCCTCAGTGTTGATAGCTGAGGCGTTTTGTAAGAGGATTGCTAACTAGTTGTTTTTTTACAACTTTTTAGCTTATTTTTTAGGCAATTCTTTACAATTTTCGCGGCTTTGCTTTGAAGCCGCAGATCCTTTTTTTCTTCCCATATTTGGGGTTGAATTTTTTACAGGTCTTACAGCGGTGCTTATTTTTTGTACACCGCGGTGGCCTTCTTTGGTTTTCAACCAACGGGAGAATAACATCAGTTTTTTCCACTGCAGTTGGTATTACAGTTGGGATAACTGTGGCGGTAGTAATTTCGGGCACTGTTGTTAAGGTTGCCCGGTTGATAACGAACTCCCAGCCTTTGGGAAGTTCGAAATGGTCTAATATCATGCCATTAGTGCAAGCACTACGGCAATATTCGTAAGACTCTTGTCCGAAAATGTTTCGGACTTTAATCTTACAGACTGATTCATTCGGAAGTATCCAGACATTCCTGTCTTTATTATCACCGAATTTCATCCTGACTTTGATTTTATTAGGTCCGCTTAAGCGACATAAAGTTCCGCGTTTAACTTCGAGAACTTTATTGCCGTTCACTTCGAATACTCTTTGAACTTCAGCCACAACTGCGGCCGGTTCCAAGGAGTCCAAGTTCTTACCAACCGGAGGATAACTATCCGGATTGTGTCTGTTTTCCCACCATTTTCTTCCGCCTATTGTTATCGGAATAATTGGGAGAATAGCTAACCACCATAAGCCGTTGGATTTTTTAGGAGATTCTTCTGGTGTTGTTGTGATTGCGGGAACGCTCGTGTTTGATATATTTCCACTAGCTGGGCCAGAATCCTCTATACTTGCCTCACCATAAACATATCGGTGAACAAGCAGATAGATGCAATCGTGTCGACCGTTGGTTGGTGGTCGTAACTCGAACATTTCTATATCCCGCTCATCCCAGCGTGAGGGAACGAGAATAGTTTCTCCGATTGGAATTCTCTTGAGATCTTTGAATCTTGTTTGATTCATTTCAAGAACCCTTTGATAGGTTCTTTGAAATTCCTCATCGAGAGTCATCCGCGGTCTCGGACTTCTAGCCTGACTGTTTAAAGCCAGAACAAGAATCACAACGATAATCAACAAAAAGTTTTTTTTCATTTTCAGTGTTTTTTGTTTTTTGGTTTTTTGTCTCCGATGAATTTTGAGATTTCAACTTTCGTTTTTCCTTTTTGATTTTTCACAATTTTTATCTTGCGAAAATCTTTAGCTGCTTCCATGATCGTGTTTAAATCCAAACAGATTTCATTAGCCTGTTCTTTTTTAGGTTGTTCAGTTAACTGACTTGCATCACTTTCGGCGGTGATTTTCTCAAAAATTACCTGAACAAACTCAAAGTACTCAATGTACCAACCGTTAGGAACGGTTAGGGTTCCAGTGAAGAATCCATTAGATCCTGTACTTCTGCGGTGCACTTTTCTGATGACTTCGCCGTTTTTAATCAGCATAACCGTAATCCCATCGTTCTGTTTCATCCAAACATTGCGATAAAACCCGTCTCCGAACATCATTCGGCAAGCAAGTTTTCTGGGACCAAAACGCCGCTTCAATTTTCCCTGATGGATATTAAGAAGAATATCTCCTTCACCCAAAAAGTTTTTTAAGCTCATCATTGCTTCTGTTTTAGACATTCTTTCCAAATTTTCTCCGACCGCAGGGTAATGATTCGGGTTCTTTTTTTGGTTAGACCAAAACCAATACCAAAGCAGAAAGATAATACACAAAGCAGGAGCAATCAAGCTCCACCACCAAAGCGGTTGTTTTTCGGCGGGCGGATTAGGTAATTGCTGTTTAGCTTGCTGGTCTGATGGAGTCGGAGGAGTAGCTTCGGCTTGGCTATGAACAGCAACAGCGTCCATATAACGTCCGGTCATATACCAGATACAGTCATGTTTACCTCCCATGTTATCGGAGGAAACTGTTTTCCAGGCCTCCAGGCTGTTATCACCGAATCGTGATGGGAAAAGTACCAGAGCTCCAATTGGGAGATCGTTTAAGTTTGCAAATCGGTCCTTGTTCAGTTCCAGTACCTTGTTATAGGTATCGAGGAACTTAGAACTTTGTGCCTGTCCGTCCATGGCAAGAGCCAGGATAAAAAAACATACGGCCATCATAGCGGTCGAAAATACGAAAAAAATGCGATTCTTTTTCATGTGCGATTAATTTTTAAGGTGCTTTACTTTTATTTTTTTGATATGACTCTCCCCATATCGAGGGTAGGGAAATTAGATTTTCCTTCTGAGAACTATAGCATATTTATATAAAAATGTCAATACTTAGGGAAAATTTAGGAAAATTAAAAGAGCTTTCCGTAGAAAGCTCTTTAAGTTATGTTGGTGGTAGCGTGATTATAGCTATCAAATCTCTAATAATAGTCAAAATATTGACCAAGATTTGATTTGCTAAATCAGCTGTATCAGGAGGGAGAAGCCATTTTAACACAATAATTGTGAGTAGTAGTGAAAAAAAGCTGTTGAAAAGTCTAAACATATGTTTAGAATTAGGGGTAAAGATTTATTATCTTTTAACCCCCAGCAAATTTTACTGCTGCTGTGGCTATCCTCTTATATATTTCGAAAGAACGGGTGACTTCATAAGTTAACATATAATAAATAATAAGTCAAGGGGCTTGGGGTTTAGCAAGAATCTGTTATAATTATATTAGGATTTTTTAATTTTATTAAAAATTACCGCTCAATTAAATTTTAATTTTATATTATGTCGTCAAAAATTTATTTACGTATTCTTCAAGGGGGATTAATTATTTCTTTATTTTTTGTCCTCTTTGTTTTTGCTGATTTACTTTTTCCTTACATCAGTTCCAAACAAATTTCCTTTAATATTTTGATGGAATTGCTTTTTGCTTTCTGGGTAGTTTTGATTTGGCGTTATCCTAGTTATCGGCCAAAATTAAATTTAATGGTAGTCGGGCTAATTTCATACTTCGCCATTATTTTGTTATCATGTTTTACCGGTGTTGATTTTAATTTAAGCTTTTGGGGAGACGTTGAAAGAATGCTTGGTTTCTTTCATCTTTTACATTTCTTAATTTTCTTTTTTATTTTGATTACGGTTTTTCGAACCTGGAAAGAATGGCAAATATTATTTTTAGCATCAATCACGGCCGCTGTTATAGTTAGTTTGATTGGTTTGTTGGGTAAACATGGTTACAGCACAATTGGAAATACGGCCTACGTTAGTGGTTATTTAATATTTAACATCTTTTTTGCCACAATTTTATTTTTTCGTACTAGAAATAATTGGCGTTATCTTTATTTTATTCCGACGATCATCATGCTTTTACAGTTTAAAAACATGCATACTTCTGGGGCAATTATTGGTTTAGCGGCTAGTATATTCATGGCTATGTTATTAATTGGTATTTTCCATAGCCAAAAAAAAATAAAGTACAGTTTTTTAACCGTTTGCGCTTTGATGGTTATTATTGTTGCTATTATTTTTTCACAGCAACAAGCTACCTGGTTCCAAAATAGTTTTTTAAGAAATTTAACTTCACAAAAGACTACTTTTCAAACTAGATTATTATCTTGGCAAGGAGCCGCTCGTGATTTCAAATATCATCCACTACTTGGAACCGGCTTTGGTAATTATGCAATTATTTTTGATCGTCAATTTAATCCTAAATTTTTTGATTACGATAGGGTCGAAACTTATTTTGATAGAGCACATAATAATTTAATTGATATTATTTCTACAACCGGTTTAGCGGGATTTATAACCTATTTAAGTATTCTTATTTTTGCCCTTTATTATCTTTGGTGTGAATTAAAAAAGAATGGTAAAAAAATCAATCAAACAGAGGCGGGGCGTCGTAATTTAGAAATAGTTGTCGTGGTTGCTTTGATGACTGCCTATTTTATTCAGAATTTAGCGGTTTTTGATTCCTTTGTTACCTATATTGGGCTGATGATAATGATTGGTTTTATCTATTGGCTTCCGAATGATAATGCTATTGAGGCTGATAGGGAGGTAACTGTTAATTCTAGTTGGCTAAAAGATACAAGTAGAGAATGGTTAGCCTTAATTGTGCTACTGATTATTTCTTTAATTGTAGTTTCCAATGCTAATCTTAAGCCTTATCGAATGCTTAAGGGGGTAATAGACGGCTATTCTTTTGTTATCATTGGCAGGACGGAAGAAGGTTTCAATATTTTTAGAGAAAGTTTAACCGGAACGGCTCTAGATAGAGACGGGAGAGCGACTCTTATCAATTTGGTAGCTGGTAACCCAGAGCTTTTGGCCTCTTTGTCATCTGATAAATTGCAAACCGAATACGAATACCTAGTTCTCTTAGCTGAAAAAAATGCTGAGTATAATGAGAAAGATAATCTATTTCAATTACAATTAGCGCAGGTTTATGATTTAGGTTCGAGACTTTTCAATGAAGATGAAATTAAAAGAGACTATTATTCCAATCTTTCTTTACTTGCCGCTGATAAAGCAGTCGCTGCTAGTCCGGGAAGAATTCCTGTTTATTTTGTTAAAGCGCAATCTCTTTTAATGCAGGGCAGGTCGCAAGAAGCAATTGAGACTTTACAGTATGCAATTAGCCTAAATCCTAAATATCCTCATTCGTATTGCCGTTTAGCTCAGATTTATATGCAGACAAAATCTGATACTGAAGTTATCCCGGCTTTAGAGAAGTGTATTGATGCTGGGGCAGTGAATCAAATCGGTTCGAGCAATGCTTTAATTTTAGCGGCAACTTATTTAGCTAATAACAAAGACTATTTAAGAGCAATCACTGTTGTTGAAAGATTATCAGGAATTTATAGTGATGACGCTGAAGTTTGGTTTAATTTAACTAAATTATATACATTAGTTGGAAATACCAATAAGGCTCGGGCAACAGCCGCTAGAACTATTCAACTCGATCCTGCCTTTAAGGAACAAATTGACCAGTTGTTTGCTGAGTAATAGTTAGGGGTATAATAGAAACAAGACAAGCGCGGACGGTTGACAACATGCGCTTTTTTGTGATATATTATCTGCATTGTTCATTTCAAAAAAGTTAAAAATGTCGTGGAAAAAACAGAATTTAGAGGATTTGGAATTACGTAAAAAATCGCTTAAGTCCAAATTAGTTTTCTTGATTAAGGAATCTGGAAATCATGAAAGTCGGTATTTTAGATGTCGAGGCTATTTAAGAGAAATTTTAATCAATTATGATCAAAAGAAATTTTTCTTTGCTCCGGATACGTTTATAATTGATAAAGATAATATCTTATCAATCGTTATTGGAGTTTCTCGTTCGCCTATACCTATTGAGGGAGATGTACTTTGGATTTTTTCAGAAGATCAAAAAGAAATTCATTATATATCGTCTTTAATACCTAAGGTAGTACAGAAAGATTATGTGTTTTTAGCTTCATAGTTTTAGCTACTCAGCTTGGTTTCGAAAAGACCCATCTATTGCAGACGGGCCTTTTTATTTTTTTAAAAAGAAAAATTTAGATTTCTTTTAGTCTTAATTTGTTATAGTTTTTGAACCGGAAAAGCCGGTTTTTAATAATTTAATTCTAAAAGAGTATGAGAAAAATGATAACTCTAATTAAAAAACTATTATCTAAAACGGTGCGAAGATTGCTTGTCTGGGGACGTAATTTTTTAAAATTTAAATTAAAGTTTAAGCATTTTTCAAAGAGGCGCAAATTTTTTTTCATAGTGCTAATGGGGTTTGTTCTAATCGGTATTTATTTGTTCCTTGCGTTTATATTAATTAGTTCTGCTCGGTTGGAGTTGGCTAATTTGAAAAAAGAAATGATTAAAGTCGGCCCTTGTCATGAAGAATGCTTACGTTTAAGACTATTATCTGAAGAAAAAATTGCTAGTTCTTTAAAAAATGATAAGAAGCTTAGAGATGATCTTAAAAATTATTTCTTTGAAAACGGTGATGATAATTTAGCGTTTAAAAAAGAAATATTAAAAATAATTGCACTTGCTTATGGTGCAAATAATCCGCCGGATTTTATTATTGATTATTTAATTGATAAAAACGGCGATGCCTCTTTAAGGGCGGAAATTATTAGCTTGTTTCTAGCAAAAACAAATGAGCCGGAGTTTGTTGAATATTATTTTGCAATTTTAGATAGTGAAGAAAAAATAGAAATAAAAGAAGCGGCGGTGAATGCTTTAAGCAATTTAGCAGATAAGCAAACAATTTTTCAAGCCCAGCAGATAGAAGTTATTAAAAATTTAATTTTGAGTGATAATAGCGATAGCAATAAAACCACTTTACATTTAAAGGCTAATTTTTTGTTTCTTTTAAGCGATTATTTTCCGTTATTTCCTCAAGAAACGAAATTATCTTTAACTACTATTTATGCTTCTGTTCAAGAGCCAATACTAAAAGCTTTAGCGGCCGAGACTTTAAATAATTTTGGTTTTAGTGAATTTAAAGCGCCGGAGATATCGGAAGCGGAATGGGAAAAATATTTTAATAATTAGTTTTTAAATTTAAATATTATGAAAATAAAAAGATTATTTTTAATTTCGTTCGTCTTTTCTATCTTGCTGTTTTGCTCGGTGTGGCCGACTCATGTTTCTGCTCTTACTCCGGGAACTCTAGTTTATCGAACCTCAAATGATGGTCGGATGGTAGGTTATAGCGGCGATAATTTAGTTTCAGTTGATGAAAATCAAGTTCTGAAACAAATTTATCCTGGACATGCCGGAATTTATATCGGCAAAGAAAACGGGGAAGATTATATTGTCGAAGCTTTAGTCGGCGGGATAGTAAAAATGCCGGCAAAATATTTTGTAAATGAAGCGTTGGGCGAAAAGCTTCTCGGTGCAAAAATTCCTAAAGCCGCTAGTACTTTAGAGATTGTCAAGGCGGTTGAAATTGCTAAGAGTTTAGTCGGTGAAAAGATCGGTTATGATTTTGATTTTAAAACCCAAAAAGGGCCGGGCGATGGCGAATGGACTTGCGTTGGCTTAACAGAAAAAGTGTATGAGAGTGCCGGTATTTCTAATCCTAGTAATTTAGGCGCCTTGGAATATAACCCCGATTACTATGCCGTTGATATTACGCCCGATGGTTTTGATAATAAAAGTTTAGCAAATCGCTACGGTGATTGTTTTTCTAAAACACTTGAATTTTCTAAAATAGGACGAAGAACCGATATCCGCTTACCCTTACCAGAAATAGTTGGTTTTAATCTTGGTTTAGAATATCAGGGCGACCGTTACTTTTTTCTACCTTATACGCAATTTATCCAGCCATCATTACGAGATGAAAAGGTAGATATAAATCTGCAAACCTTTTTCGATGATGATTCAATTAGAGGTAAAACGCCTGTCGCTCGTTTATTATTACGTTGGAGTTTAATTAATAATCCTATCTCGTCTTTAAAAATAATCGCGCAGGCAACATCTCAAACCATTTCAAATTGGAAAAACAAAATATTTGGAACAAAAAACGAAACGCAGATAGTTTTAGAAAATGAAAATAAGGCCGAGAATAATTCAAATAACATAATAGCCGATAATCAGTTAAGTCCTCCTCAAATTAAAATAAATCAAGCAACTAAAGATGAACAACCAGTAATTGTTAAAGATAGTTCTGAAGATAATGAATTAAATGATACAAGAGAGGTAGTAAAAATAGCTTTAGCACCGACAATTAAATTAGCATCTACAACTTCAATCTCTGCTACTGCAAATCCAGTAGCTATTTCAAATTTAAAAGCTGTTGTTTCTAGTTCAACTAGTTCATCACTCAAAACAGCTATTCCTAAATTAGTTTCTTCAGTGAATATTACTGCGGTTCCATCGGCGGCTGATTCTATTAAAGTCGCTCCAGCGAGTTCAAAAATAGTTGCCGGAATTAAACCTAATACTAATCAGTCTTCTTCTAACACTCAGACAACTAACAGTTCTTCTTTTAATTCTCCAAACGCTTTGATTAATAAAATTTACAGTACTGAAAATAATGATTTCATTGAATTATATAATCCGACGAATTATGATTTTGATTTAGCCGAAGCTGGTTTTCGTTTAGAGAAAGCAAAAACAGCCGTTGATCCCGGTTTAATGATGAGAATAGGAAATACTAGCGATGGTTCATATCCGGGCGGAACAGTAATAAAAGCCAAGGGCTATTATTTGATTGTTCGAGATGATGCAAATAGCTATTATAAAAATAAAGCTGATGCTATTGCGATCAGAAATGAATTTAGTTGGACCAGCTCCGGTTATATAATTTATTTAGGCAAAGGCGCAATTAGTTCTACTACAGACGAGGATATTATTGACGCGGTTGGTTTTGGGGAGGCGACATATTTCCAGGGTTCAGGCCCGGCGCCGGTGATAAACGATAATTATATTTTGAATCGTCTTAAATCAAGCGGCAATAATGTTTCCGATTTTAATCTAATTGTTTCCGATGATCCGAGTATAGTTTGGAACGAAGATGAATCTGAAAATACTAATAATACTAATGATAATTCGAATAATAATCAAAATGATAATCAGGAGAATAACCAAAGTTCTAATAATCCAGATTTGTTTGTTGCCAAGGAACCAATAGTTTCTGAGGGCATTTCGGATTTATGGCATTTCTCTGAATGTTATGGAGACCAAAATTATTCGATCGGGCGTTTTGATTGCGCAATTGATATTGGTTTTGTTAATCCTAAGTTCAGCCGACAATTGAGTTCAAAAATAGATTTAAATAAATTTTCAATTAGTTTCTATTACCGCAGCCCCAAAATGGCACGCAATTATTCGCGCTTAACTTTTAAATTAAGAAACGAGAGCGGACAAGAATTAAAAGTTATGCTTGATGAAGCCTTCCTGCAAATTGAAGGTTTACCAAATTCAGCTTGGCAATATTATGCTGTTCCGGTTTTTCCGGACGATGCTTGGCATCAGTTTTCTTTAGTGGTTGATAAAGAAACTGGCTACTGGTCAGTGTATTTTGACGCCCAGGAAAAATATAGGCATACCTTCGTCCAAACTTTAGCTGACAATTTTTCTAGTTTAGAATTCGACGGTGATTGCGGTCCGGCTTCTATGGATGAGTTAGCTCTTTGGACTCGTCCTTTATCTAGCACGGAGATCTTAGCTGATTTTGTCGCCGCCGTTCCGTTTAGTCCGATAAGTTCGAGAGTTGCGCAAAAAGAAGCAGAACTCAAATATTTTTGGAATTTTAATGAAGGCAATGAGCTCGTAAATGAAGGCGGCGGTTTACAAGCAATTGATGAAATAAACAATATCAAGCTTATACTTCCGGAAAATTCTTGGGTTTGGCGGGGATCGGAAAATACCGGGATTATAAATAGATGGGATAAAAATTTAAACGTTGATTTTCCAACCTTCCTAAAAACAAAGGATCTATCTTTAACTTTTTGGTGGCGCAGTGAAATATCTTCACTTGGGGGACGATCTCTTATATCTTTAAATTATAATGATAGAATAAAAATGGGGTTGTCTCCAGATTTTTATCGACGTAGTTTTTATTTTAATAATAATGATGGAGCTTTTAGCGAGGGAAGTGATATTGATATTCCGTATGACGATAAATGGCATCATATTGCTTTAACTTATGATTCATATCGCTACCTTCTCAAATTTTATGTTGATGGCCAAGAAAAGAGATCCTTACCATTCTTTTGGATTAAAGACGGAGAAGAGCCAAATCATTTAGAAATTAGAAGTGAATTAAATAGTGTTGAATTAGATGATTTAGGTGTTTGGGAAGGGGCGGTAACTGCTTCCAGCGTTCAAAAAATCTACCAAGATAGCAAAGTTAACTAATATGAACTGAGACTTGCCTTTTTTAGGCTTTTATTGTACCATTTTAGAGTTATCAGGGTGAGCGGGCGATTACTCTTCTTAGGTTTAGCTTAAGAGGGGAGGAAAGTCCGGACTTCGCTAAAATCTCAATATTTTTGAGGTTTAATGATAGTGGGTAATACCCACCGGGCCATTTCGGTTAAAGTCGATTTGGTCAAGGGAAAGTGCCACAGAGACAATACTAATCCTGCAATTTTTAACAGGAAAAAAGGTGAAAAGGAGCTGGGTGTCTCGCAAGAGGCTACCGGTTTCGCTCTCCGGTGACGGAGATAGCGTGGTAAACCCTATCAGAAGCAAGAGCAAACTTTCATTTTGACTTAGGTTAGAAGGAAAGAAAAGTGGCTCGCTTGAGCTTATTAGTAATAATAAGCCTAGATAAATGATCGCTTAAAACAGAATCCGGCTTACAGCTGCCCTGATAACAAAGGTTTACAATAAATTTATATATGAAAAAAACTGAATTATTTTTTTCGACCCTGTTTATTCCGGTTGATTTTGCGATGATAATTTTAGCTGGTATTTCAGCTTATTATCTCCGTTTTGCCGATTGGACAGTAAGTTTCAGGCCAGTAATTTTTAATTTGCCTTTTTCGGGATATATTAAATCTCTACTGATAATCGCTATTTTGTGGTTGTTAATTTTTGCTATGTCCGGCCTTTATCAGATAAAAAGCGCTCGTAAATTAGCGCAAGAATTAAGACGGGTATTTTTAGCTTGTTCTAGCGGCTTGGCTTTAATTGCAATTTTAATCTTTTTTCAACGAGAATTATTTGATTCTCGTTTTATCGTTTTAGCCGGTTTTATTTTTACAATTACTTATGTTAGCTTTGCTCATATTTTTATTCGCTGGCTGCAAAGACGCTTGTTTATTTATGGAATTGGTGTCCATAAAGTAATTTTAGTTGGTAATTCCAAAACAACCGATAATTTAATTGCTGAATTTTCTAGTAACAAGAAAGCGGGTTATGAAGTTGCAAAACGTGTTAGAGATTTTTCTTTAGAAACCGCCCAAGAGGTTTTAGAATTTATTAAAGAAAGAGAGGTTGATGAAATAATTCAGAGCGATCCCAATATAAGTAAAGCGGAAACTTTGCGTCTATATGATTTTGCTAATGATAATCATATTACTTTTCGCTATGTTGCCGATTTACTTGAAGTCAAGGTTTTAAGAACTGAAGTCGCGGAAATTATTGGCGTTCCAATTGTTGAAGTAAAACGTACTACTTTAGATGGTTGGGGTAAGGTTTTTAAAAGATTATTTGATCTGATTGTTTCCGGTATTTTGATTATTATTTTATCACCAATTATTCTTTTAGCGGCTTTGATTATTTCTATAGATTCTCGCGGCCCGGTCTTTTTTTCTCGTCGTGATAATGGTTCATATTTATATCGAGTTGGTGAGGGCGGTAAACCTTTTAAATATTTTAAGTTTCGCTCCATGATTCCGAATTCCGATAGCATGAGATATAAAGAATTAGCCGATCGTAATGTTAGAACAGATGGGCCAATGGTCAAGATTAAAGATGATCCACGGGTTACTAGGGTCGGAAAATTAATTAGACGTTATTCAATTGATGAATTACCTGAGTTATTTCTAGTTTTTATCGGTCGTATGAGTTTAGTCGGTCCGCGTCCGCATTTACCAGAAGAAGTCGCTAAATATGAAAATTATCATCGCAAAACCTTAACTATTAAGCCAGGTATAACCGGCTTAGCTCAAGTTTCCGGTCGTAGCGATTTATTGTTTGAAGAAGAAGCAAAATTGGATATTTATTATATTGAAAATTGGTCTTTATTATTGGATATTTCTATTTTATTTAAAACGCCCTTAGCGGTTTTTAAACATAGAGAAGCTGAATAATTATGAAAGTAGCTTTAATACATGACCATCTTGCTCAAGATGGCGGTGCGGAAAAAGTTTTGAAGGTTTTAACCGATATGTTTCCGGATGCTCCAATCTATACTCTATTATACGAAAAAAAACAGGTTGATAAATATTTTAGGGGTCGAAAAATAGAAACTTCGGTTATCCAAAAATTACCAGGCGGGATTAAACATTACCAGTGGTATTTATTTTTTATGCCCTTAGCGGTTGAATTTTTTGATTTGCGCGGCTACGATTTGGTGATCTCTGATACTAGCTCTTTTGCTAAAGGCGTTATTACCTCAACCGATACTCTACATATTTGTTATTGTCATACTCCAACCAGATATCTTTGGAGTGATACGCATCAGTATATTAATGAACTTAAATATAATAAATGGTTTAAGAAAATAATTTCGCTTGTTTTAAATCGCATTAGAATGTGGGATAGAATTGCGGCTGATCGGGTTGATTTATTTATTGCTAATTCTAAAACTGTTCAAAAGCGCATCACTAAATATTATCGCCGGGAATCAGAAGTTATTTATCCGCCGGTTGAGACTGAGAAATTTCAAGTTCTTGATTTAAGCAATCAAAAACCGGAAGATAGATATTTCTTAATTGGCTGTCGTCTTGCACCGTATAAAAGAGTTGATATTGTAATTGAAGCTTTTAAAAAATTAGGGGCAGATTATAAATTAAAAATTTTTGGTGATGGCGTTGATTTGGAAAGATTAAAAAATATGGTTGGTGAGTCTTCTAATATTGAATTTTTAGGTAGAGTAAGCGAAAGCGAGAAAGCAAATTTATTTTCTAATGCCCAAGCTTTTATTAATCCCCAAGAAGAGGATTTTGGTATTACTGTGGTCGAATCTATGGCTGCTGGTCGGCCTGTAATTGCCTATCAGAAGGGTGGAGCGACCGAAACGGTAATCGAGGGAAAGACGGGCTTATTTTTTAAGGAGCAGACAACAGAGGCCTTAGCAGAAGTAATCAAAAATTTTAAATCCAGTGATTTTAATCCGCAAGAAATAAGGGAATGGGCGGAAAAGTTTTCGGTTAACAATTTTAAGAATCAAATTAATAGTTTTATTAATAGCCATTTTGAAAAATAAAATATGCTTATTTTGTTGATATGAAAATAGGAGTAGATATCAGAGTTTTAATGGATAAGAATTATAGCGGCATATCAGAGTATACCGCTAATTTATTATCCGAAATTCTCAAACAAGATAGAGAAAATAAATATAAATTATTTTATAATTCTTCCAAAGGCCATGAGGCTCGTTTAGATTACTGGGCAAAAGATAATAGTAAATTATTTGCGACCAGTTATCCTAATAAAATTTTCAATTATTTTTTGCAGAGAATTTGCTCGCGTCCCAAGCTTGATAAAATTTTAGGCGGAACCGATATATTTTTTGCACCCCATTTTAATTTTTTAAATGTTAGCCATAAGACTAAACTAATTGTAACTGTGCATGATTTATCCTTTTTGCGTTATCCGGAATTTTTTAGTAAACGTAAGAATTTTTGGCATAAAGCCCTAAGAATTAAAAAACTTTTAAACCGAGCCGATAGGATAGTTGCGGTTTCGGAAAATACAAAACATGATTTAATGGAGCTTTTAAGTATCCCGGCGGAAAAAATTAAAGTTATTTATTCCGGTAATAATTGCCAGGAGATAATAACCCCTCAAGAGAAAATTACTGATTTCTTGGAAAAGAAAAATTTAAAAAATGGTTTTATTTTATCAGTTGGCAATATTGAGCCGAGAAAAAATATTAGCGGCCTGATAAGCGCTTACAATAAGTTAAGAAATAAATATCCGGAAATAAAAAATCAACTAGTTCTAGCTGGAGCTAAAGGCTGGAAATATAAAAAAGTATTTTCTGATTGGGCAAAATCTCCATATAAAGAAGACATTAAATTTCTAGGCTATATTAGCATACAAGAAAAAGAAATGTTATATTCAAGCGCTGCAGTTTTTGTTTATCCTTCATTTTATGAAGGTTTTGGTTTTCCGCCGCTTGAAGCGATGGTTTTCGGTCTTCCAGTTGTTTCTTCTAACGTCTCCAGCTTACCAGAGGTACTTGGTAAGGCCGCCTTGCTTATTAATCCGTTTAAACCGGAAGACATAGCGGAGGCCATAAAATTAATTTTAACAGATGCTAATATTCGCACCGATTTAATAGAAGCCGGAAAAGTACGCGCGGCAATGTTTACTTGGGAAAAAGCCTCTCAAGAATATTTAAAATTATTTAGCGAAATAAATGAAGAAAATAAGTAAAAATTTAAATAATAAAAAAAAGCGGCCTAAAGTTTTAGTCGCTATGTCGGGCGGAGTTGATTCGTCCGTTGCCGCCCAGCTTCTAAAAAACCAAGGATATGAAGTAGCGGGAATTTTTTTGCATTTCTGGAAAGATGAGTCGGTTGGCGAAAAGGCGGAAAATCGTTGTTGTTCTTTGGAATCGATGATGGATGCAAAAAAGGTCGCCGCTAAAGTTGGCATTCCTTTATATACTTTTGATTTTTCGGCGCCCTTTAAAAAAGCGGTCGTTGATAATTTTCTAAGTGAATATGCCGCTGGTCGGACGCCTAATCCTTGTGTAGTTTGCAATAAACAAATAAAAATCGGGCGCTTGATTAAATACGCGCTTCGTCTGGGTTATGATTATGTTGCAACTGGCCATTATTTAAAAATTCAGAAAGTTGGTCGCAGTTATCAGCTTGCTAAAGCAAAAGATAAATTAAAAGATCAGTCTTATTTCTTGTATACTTTTTCTCAGGAAGAATTAAAACATTTATTATTTCCTCTTGGCGGATATGTGAAGCCGCAAGTAAGAAAATTAGCGGCTAAGTATAAATTACAGGTTGAATCCAAGGCGGAGAGCCAAGATATTTGCTTTTTAAGTGGACCACACAATAATTTCTTAAAAAAATATTTAACGCTTACGCCCGGTCCGATTAAATTACTAGAAACAAAAAAAGAGATTGGTACTCATCAAGGTCTACCGCTTTATACTATCGGTCAAAGAAGAGGAATAGAAATTGGTGGGACCGGACCGTATTACGCGGCGCGGTTGGATTATAAAAATAATATTTTATACGTTGTTAAAGAATGGAATGGAGAAGTCTTATATAAAAATAATTTAATTGCGAAAAAAGTTAATTGGTTAAGCGGTAGTGCTCCAAAAAAACTCTTGAAATGCGAAGCGGTAATAAGGTATGGCCATAAAGCGGTTAAATGTTTAGTTTCTGTGAAGAAGGGGCAAGAGTATTTAGTAGAATTTAATAAACCACAAAGGGCAATTACTTCTGGCCAAAGCGTGGTTTTCTATGATAAAGAAAGAGTGCTGGGCGGCGGGATAATAAAGTGATATAATTCTTTTCATAATTAAAATTTAACTCTCAATAATTATGGCCCAAGAATTACCCGCAGTTTTTAAACGTATCCAAGATAAGAAAAAAGAACAACGCGAACTCAAATCTATGTTTCGCGATGCTTTAAGTAATAGCGGTGATTATCAAAAGGTGGTCCAAGAGCTTGATGACTTAAAAATAAAAAAGAAACAAATTGAGGCTTCAGTTAAAGCTGATTTTAAAGAAGAGTTTGATAAGCTCGAAGGAATTAAATTAAATATTGCCGGCGATAATCAATTGCTTAGTGATTTAGCCTTAACCCAATTTGTCAGCGGAGAGCTGGTAAAATTAGTTGATGAAAATAAAGTCGAGTATGAACCGATTTTTACGGTTAGGTTTAAGAAGGCGTAACTTTTTAGATTTAGTTTATTTATCCTTTGCTATAATTCGTCATGATGTGGGCCCGGAGGCGGTCCTCGGAATCGAATTTGACATTTGGTTTCCGGGGTTCAATTCCCCGCGGGTCCACATCCGGAAATTTCTTGACCAATAATAATTTTTAGCATATAATGTTTATACAAATGTCAAATTCGGTTCGAGGGTCATCTTGAGACCAGAAAAATCTCCCAATGGGAGATTTTTTGTACAAAATAAAACTTCTAGACTAACAAAAAAGACCATTAACCTGGTCTTTTTTTGTGCCGCGAGAGGGAATCGAACCCTCATGAAGTTTCCCCCACACGAGTTTGAGTCGTGCGCGTCTACCAATTCCGCCACCGCGGCTTAGATGTTGGATTTGCTTGTAACGCTTTTATATTACGAATTTTAGTATAATAAATATATCTTTAATTGTCAAAAGGAAAGCTTTAATATATAATTGTCGTATATAAATCCGATTTAATTTATGGGTAAAGTTATTGCCGTTGTAAATCAGAAGGGTGGAGTAGGGAAAACCACTACTGCTGTTAATTTAAGCGCTTATTTAGCTCACTTGGGGAAACAAGTGCTGCTTGTTGATGTTGACCCGCAAGCTAACGCTACTTCTGGTTTAGGAATTGATCACCGTAATTTAGAATTTGGAGTTTATGAAGCTTTAGTCGGCGATAAACCTTTCAACCAAATTATTAAACGTACCATGCAATCTGGTTTTAAAATCGCCCCCGCAACTCTAGCTTTAGCCGGAGCAGGAATTGATTTGGTTAGTATGGAAAATCGTGAGTTCCGTCTTGCGCATATTTTAGAAGAAGCTAAGAAAGAGTATGACTTTATTATAATTGATGGGCCACCTTCTTTGGGACTTTTAACGGTTAATAGCTTAGTAGCGGCTGATGAAGTTTTAATTCCTATTCAAAGCGAATACTTTGCCCTTGAAGGTTTGAGCCAACTTTTAGAAACAATTAGTTTAGTCCAAAATAACTTAAAACCGGAATTAGGAATCATGGGCGCGGTAATCACCATGTTTGATAAACGCAATAAATTATCAGAATCTGTGATGGAAGAATTATATAAATATTTTCCGAATCGTATTTTTAGGTCTGTTATTCCACGTAGCGTTAGACTGGCTGAAGCGCCAAGCTATGGTCGGACAATTTTACAGTATGATCCAAAATCTAAAGGCGGAAAGGCTTACGAAGGCCTCGCAAGAGAAATTTTAAGTTTTGAAAAATAATAAAAATAATCAATCGTTTAAATTTTACTATATGGCACAAGGTTTAGGCCGAGGACTCGGCTCTCTTATCCCTAAAAAAACAATGACCTATGGTCAAAATCCTTTCCAGTCTGATAGCGGCGTTAGTGAAGACGCAATTGTTTTACATGATAATGAGAGAATTTTAAAAGTTAACCCGGATAAAATTGATTTTAATCCTTTTCAACCCCGAACCTATTTTGCTGATGGCGCAATTAATGATTTAGCAGAATCAATTAAAGAACATGGAATTATTTCTCCGCTAATTGCAACTCGTAAAGGTGAACGCTTCGAACTTATTGCCGGAGAAAGAAGATTGCGTAGTGCAAAATTATTAGGACTTAAAGAAGTTCCGGTTATTATTCGCGATGATAACGAACAAAAGAAATTGGAAGTCGCTTTGATTGAAAATTTACAGCGTGAAGATTTAAATTCTATTGAAACGGCCCGAGCTTATAAAAGATTAATTGATGAATTTAATATAACTCAGGAAGAAGCTGCCAAACGCGTTGGTAAGGCTCGTTCTAGCATCGCTAATACCTTGCGTCTACTTTCTTTACCTCAAGAAGCGCAAAATGCTTTAGCTTCCGGAAAAATTACTGAAGCCCATGCTAAATATTTATTAGGTTTAGAAGGCGAGGAAAAACAGCTCAACATGTTAAAGAAAATTTTGCGTCATGACTTAACAGTTGCTCAAACTGATCAAGAAATTAAGCGCCTCGGCGGAACAAAATTGGCTAAGCAAAAAGATTATTTTGATAAAGCCAAGGAAGATGAACTTAGTGAATTACTTAGTACTAAAGTTGAAATAAAAAGACAAGGGAAGGGTGGAAAAATTATCGTTGATTTTTATAGCGAGGAAGAACTGGGCGAGATATTGACAAAAATTAAGAAATAGTGTACAATATTTAGTTAAATTAGTACTTTCTAAACTAATACCAATACCAATAAAAAATGAAAAGATTTGAATTGTTTAAATCGGAATTTTCCGAAAACGAGAGAAATTTCTTTTATATTATTGGAGTTTCTCTTGTTGCTAGTGTTATTTCGGCCTGCTTCTCTGGAGTAGGTACTGTTGTTGGCTCAGTAGTAGTGGGAATTATTGTTTTCCCAATTGCTGTAGTTTCTCTATGCATGGCTTTTGCAAAAGGCTAAATAACAAACAAACATTCAACCATATAAAACGGGGTTTCTAGGAACTCCTTTTTTATTTGCTATTCTTAAGGTCGTATATTAAAATAGAGCTATGTCTTTTGTCCATCTCCACAATCATACCCACTATTCTTTACTTGACGGCTTAACAAAGCTGGACGAGATGATTAACTATGCTAAAGAACAGGGTTCACCGGCGGTCGCTATTACTGATCACGGTTCGATGTATGGTGTTATAGAGTTCTATCAGAAGGCAAAAAAGGCCGGTGTAAAGCCGATAATCGGCGTAGAAGCCTATTTAGCGCCTGGTTCAAGATTTGATAAAAATACTAGAGAAGACGGTCGCAGTAATCATCTTCTCCTACTTGCGAAGAATAACGAAGGTTATAAAAATTTAATAAAACTCGTTTCCAAAGCTTATATTGAGGGCTTTTATTATAAACCGCGGATAGATTGGGAACTTTTAACTGAGCATCACGAAGGCATAATTGCTTCAACCGCCTGTTTAGCCGGAGAAATACCGCGCCTTATCATGTCTGATAAACTAAAAGAAGCAGAAAAAAGAATTAAAGAATATAATTCTCTTTTTGGAGCGGGAAATTTTTATTTAGAATTAATGGATCATCCGGAAATCCCAGAATTAGAAAAAGTAAATTCTGAGTTGATTAAATTTTCTAAAAAATTAAAAATTCCGGTGATTGCAACTAATGACGTCCATTATTTTAAGAAAGAAGACGCTGAAGCTCAAGATATTTTGTTATGTCTGCAAAATAAAAAGAAAATAACCGATACCGATAGAATGAAAATGCTTGGGCATGGCGATTATTCCATGCGTTCTAATGCGGAAATGATTGCCGCCTTTAAACATATCCCGGAAGCCATTGAAAATACTTTGAAAATTGCCGAGATGTGTAATGTTGAAATTGAACTTGGTCAAATTCAATTACCCCATTTTGAAGTACCAGCTGGGTATGATGGTAACTCTTATTTAAAGGAATGGTGTGAAAAAGGAATTTTAAAACGTTATCCCGGGAAGCCCGACTCTGAATTAAAAGAAGTCCAGGAACGGCTTGATTATGAATTATCAGTTATTGCTAAAATGGGTTGGCCGGCTTATTTCTTGATTGTTGCTGATTTTATCAATTGGGCTAAGGATAATAAGATTGTTGTTGGTCCAGGAAGAGGAAGCGCAGCCGGTTCCTTGGTTTGCTATTTAACAGGAATTACCAATCTTGATCCGCTTGAATATAATCTACTTTTTGAAAGATTTCTAAATCCGGATAGAATTTCTATGCCTGATATTGATATGGACTTCGCTGATATAAGACGCGGTGAAGTTTTAAATTATGTCGGCGAAAAATATGGCCAAGACCATGTTGCTCAAATTATTACCTTTGGGACGATGGCCGCTCGGGCGGCGGTACGTGATGTTGGTCGGGTGCTAGATGAGCCTTATGAATACTGCGATAAAATTTCCAAAAGCATTCCGATGTTTACTAAACTTGAGGAAGCCATTAAAACCGTTCCCGAACTTAGAGAAATGTATAATAATGAGGCGGCGGCTAAAAGGATTTTAGATTATGCTAAAAGACTTGAAGGCGTTGCTCGTCATGCCTCAACTCATGCTTGCGGTGTTTTAATAACTGATCAACCTTTAACGGAATATGTTCCCATTCAACACGCTTCATCAGCCGATGAAAGCGTTATCTCACAGTATTCGCTTCATCCAATTGAAGACTTGGGCTTACTAAAAATGGATTTTTTGGGCCTTAAAAATTTAACTATTATTGAATCGGCTTTAAAAATTATTAAAAATACTAGAGGTTTAGAAATTGATATTGATCAAATTCCTTTAGGCGATGAAAAAACTTATAAATTATTTCAAGCCGGAGAAACTACAGGTGTTTTTCAATTTGAATCAGCGGGCATGAAACGTTACTTGCGTGAACTTAAGCCAACTATTTTTGAGGATATAATTGCGATGGTTGCTTTATATCGCCCGGGGCCGATGGAATGGATTCCTGATTATATCGCCGGTAAACATAAAATAAAAAAAGTTGCTTATTTGCATCCAAAGCTTGAAAGTATTTTAAAAAATACTTATGGTGTTGCTATTTATCAAGAACAAGTTATGCAAATCGCTCGTGATTTAGCGGGTTTTACTATGGGTCAAGCAGATGTTTTGCGGCGAGCGATGGGAAAGAAAATTGCTTCTCTAATGGCCGAACAAAAAGAAAAGTTTGTTGAAGGTTGTGTTAAAAATGGCGTCTATAAAGAGTTAGCGGAAAAGGTTTATTCTTTTATTGAACCGTTTGCCGGGTATGGCTTTAATCGTAGTCACGCGGCCTGTTATGCGATGATCGGTTATCAAACTGCTTATCTAAAAGCACATTGGCCAGTTGAATTTATGGCGGCGCTTTTAACTTCTGATCAGGGCGATTCTGATAGAATTGCGATTGAAATTGAAGAATGCCGCAATATGGGGATAAAAATTATGGCGCCCGATGTTAATGAATCATTTGGTACTTTTACAGTCGTAACTGCTGGAACTAAAGAAAATAAAATAGTCGATAAAAATGAAAAAGTTGATACTGTTCGTTTTGGGCTTAAAGCTATAAAAAACGTAGGTGAGCATATTGTTGATACTTTGATTAAAGAACGTAAGAAAAATGGAGCCTATCAAGATATTTTTAACCTTTTAGAGAGAGTTACTGATCGTGATTTAAATAAAAAATCCTTAGAGAGTTTGATAAAGAGCGGCGCCATGACTAGTTTCGGTGAGCGTGGTTTTTTATTGGCAAACATGGAAAAGTTTTTAAATTTTAATAAAGAAGAAGCAAAAAATAAAGATAGTCGTCAAGAAAGTTTATTTGGTGATGTTAAACCTGAAGATAAAAGCCGGCCAGTTTTAAAAGATTTCCCTGATGCCGACCAAAACGAAAAATTAGCTTGGGAAAAAGAATTGCTTGGACTTTATGTTAGTGAGCATCCTTTTAACTATTTTAAGCCGTATGTTCTTGGCTATATCGTTCCAATTATTAGTTTAGCCGGACACAAGGGCGATGATCGGATAATTACCGCTGGTGTAATTGCAACAATAAAAAAAATAATAACTAGAAAAGGGGAATCAATGATTTTTGTGAAGCTTGAAGACGCGGTTGCTTCAACTGAGCTTTTAATTTTCCCCCGACTTTATAAAGAAACTACAGAGTTATGGCAAGAAGGAAGAACAATTATCGTAGAAGGGAAAGCTTCGGAAAAGGATAGCGATTTAAAGATTTTAGCTAATCGAGTAATGCTTTTAGACATAGCGACTCCACAAAAATCGGTCGATGATTTTAAACGTCTAATGCTTGAATCTCCGGCGCCTATTCGCAGTCGCTCCTTTGGTAATAGTAATTTTCCTAAACCAAACAAAGCCAATATTGCACCGGCCGATATTGTTAAGCCAGGGCTAAAACAATCGTTACCGTCGATTAACCCGTTGTTATTAGTTTTTTTGAAAGATTTATCGACCAACGATTTAAATGAATTAAAACAAATATTTTCAATTTTTCCCGGAGAAGAGGAGGTTTTTTTTCGCATCATTGCTGACGAAAAATTTAAAATTATTAAAACAGCTTTTAGAGTCTCAAATAACGAAGCCTTAAGAAATGAATTAAAGGAAAAATTTAATTCAAATATTAAAGTCGCTGGCTCAGAAATAATTGTTTAGATTTATATTGTTTGCTATAATAAGATTAGCTGTAAAAAAGTTTAATCATTTTTTGTTATAAATTTTTAATTTCTCTATTATCTTATGCCAAGACCAAGAAAAACCGAATTACTTTCGGCTTCGTCTCCGGTAGCTAAGGCTAAAAAAGCCAAGAAGCCGGTAAAAAAAATCGTCCCTCCGAAAAAAAACAAATCGGTTATTGTTGATGTTATAGAAGATGATGATCTTACTGATAGTAGCAACTTTTTTTCAGATGTCTCATTAGCTAAAAATAGTTTTCCCTCTTTGAGAAATAATAAAAACGATGATTCAACAAATCAAGTGAATAGAGAAGATACCGATATTCAAAAAAAGTTTTTTTCTGATTTAGTTTCAGAAATTAAAAATAAGAATGAAGAAGGCGAATCTAGCTCTAACAAGAAATCGCCTACTCCAGTTAAGAAAAGTCTTACCCTTTATCGTCGTTTAGTTTGGAAATTTTTAGTCATGGTCGGACTGTTAGCACTTTTAGTTTTTTACTTTTCTTTTTCTAAATTAACGATTTTAATCACTCCGCAAGTTGAAGCTATGAGCGATACTCTCTTTTTAAGAATTGGTGATGCTACCAGTACAACAGAAGTAGGTGATCCTAGAGAAAAAATTAGTGGCGCTATCAATGAGTTTGATGTTGAAGTTCAAAAACAATATGAAGCAACTGGGGAAGAACTGCAGGGAACGGAACTTAACGGTAAAGTGGTGATTGTTAATAATTATATAAAGGCGCAGCAATTAATTGCAACGACTAGATTACTTTCTAGCGATAACAAACTATTTAGGATTAAAAATGCGGTTAATATCCCGGCCGGAGGAAAGGTTGAAGTCGAAATTTATGCCGATAAAGCTTCTCCCGATATGGCGATTGAGGCATCTCATTTTACTATCCCCGGTCTTTGGGTCGGGTTGCAAGATAAAATCTATGCTGAAAGTGAAGAAGCTTTTACTTATGGTGAAAAAGCAGAAAAATATGTAAAAGCAATTGATATCCAATCAGCGACTAAAGATATTAATGATCTTATTCTTAAAAAAGCTGAAGCAAATAAACCCCTTGATTCTCAAGCGGAAGTTTTATACCAAGTTTTAGATCCGGTTGATGTAAATATTGGAGCTAAAGCCGGAGATAAAGTTTCTCAGTTTATAGTTACCGCTAAAGCTAAAGTAATTATGGTTACTTTTTCTGGAAGCGAATCAGCTAAATTAGCTTCGGCCAAATTAAATATTTTAGTACCAGATGATAAGGAATTGGCCGAATTTAAACCAGAAAGTTTATCCTATAATTTGGAGAACTATGATGAAAAAAATAAGTTAGCAACAGTGAAAGCTTCTTTTTCAGGGCTAATGATTCTAAAAAGTGACGCTAATATTATCAATAAATCTAGCCTAGTTAATCTAAACGCTAAACAGATTGACGTTTATTTAAGTGACTATCCGGAGATAGGTAATTATGAATTACAATTTTATCCCTCATTTATAAAAAAAGCACCTAATTTAGTTGATCGAATAGAAATCAAAATAAAAAATTAAGACTTTTACCTAAAAACGCTCCGTATGGAGCGTTTTTATAATAGCTAAGGATAGCTAGGAATGATTATTATATCTTTTAAACTTTAGAATAGACCTAAAAACTTTCCATTTGGCTTTTTCTTTAAAGCCGGTTTTTTAGTTAAATATATCTTTTCCGCCTCAACCAGTGAGGCATTTCTAAGAATCATGGCACTAATAGCTCGTGCTAATCTAGTCGCTTCTTCTAAAGGGCGTTGGTGTAAGTTGCGTCCAATTGCTAAACCGGAACTGTGACCAATTTCTAATTGTAAATTTAAAAAGGTAAGAATTTCTTTCGCTGGTTGTTTATTCCCACCAACACAAATTATTTTGCTCCTGCCGGCGGCCGTAGTTACTTCTTGAAATTTCTTAGCAATTTCTTTTTTATCTTTAATTCCATAGGGGTATTTTACTTTAACAAAATCAGCGTCTATACAAGCGGCAACGCCGGCTGCTCCGGCAATTGTATGAATATTTTCTTCTTTAATATTTTTTCCTCTTGGATAGATCCAAATGATTGCGGCTAAACCGGCTTGATGAGCTTGGAAAATTGCTTTCGCAGCCTGAGAGAGCATTTTTGCCTCATAAGCTCCTCCTAAATAGATAGTATAACCAATACCAGCAATTTTTAAACCGCTTTGTTTTTTAAAGTTAATAATATCTTCTACTTTCCAAAAGGGTTTACTTGAATTCTGGTCTTCCTTATTTAAATTAGTTCGACCATTGATTTTAACGATATACGGTAAATTGCGGTAATCATTACCATATTTTGATATTAAACCAAGATGAGTAGCTAAAACTCCACCTTCAGAAGCGGCGGCTATTTTAAATAAATGTTCGGGGTCGTTATCTTCCGGTGTTATATTAGAACCAAAAAAATCGTCATTTGCGTGTTCTATTTTTTGATCACCAGCGATTAAAAACAAGCGACCGGAGTTTTTTGTAAGCAAAGAAATGTTTTTTAAATATTCTGATTTTTTCTCAGGCTTAACGCTTAAGGGAACTAAGAAACCTTTCATATATATTTATAAATTATGACTAATATGCTATTATTTAACTAGTGAGTAGAATTTCTAGAAAACTACAAAATTATTATAACACATTTATGTTAAAAGATAAAAATGAACCGGATTTAAATTCTTACAATAATTTAGGCGGTGTATCTTTAAGGGAGATGAACCTGGGATTATGGCTATCGGAACATCGCAAATCAATCGCTAAATCAATAACCATCTTTTTAATTATTCTTTGCGCTTCTTTATTTATTTATTCTTCTTACGGATATGTAATATATTTTATGAGCGGAAAAATAGATAACCAAGAAGAACTGCAGGTTATGTCACCTCGTAATGTTGTAACTCCGATGGTGATTGCTCCAGTTGAAATTTTTAGTAATAATGAAAATAGTGACCTAGCTATTCGTTTAAAAAATCCTAATGATAATTTTTCGGCTGAATTTGAATATTGTTTGCGCCAAGGAGAAACTGATATTACTTGCGGCCGTTCCTTTATTTTTCCATCCGAAGACAAATACCTACTTGCTTTAGCGATTCCTCTTAATTTAGCTAGCTCAACCCCTACTTTTGTAGTGAAGGATATTTTTTGGAGTCGCATTAATCGTCGAGAAATTCCTGATTGGCCAGCTTATTTAGCTGAAAGAATTAATTTTGATATTACTGATATTAAATTTTTAGGTATTTTAAAAAGTGGACTATCGGAAAATATAAAACTTAATAGCCTAGAATTTACAGCTACCAACAATACACCCTTTGCTTATTATGAGGTTCCTTTTGATATTTTTCTTTACTCTGGTTCGAGGCTTATTGGCGTCGAAAGGCATGTCGCTAGTAATTTTATGGCCGGAGAAATTAGAAATATAAAAATTAGTTTAGCGGGAGATTTTGGAAATGTTAGCCGCATTGAAGTTTCTCCTCGAATAAACATTAAGGATGAAAGCGTATATTTAAAGTATCAAGGAGAGAATAAGTAGTATGTTTAATCGTTTAAAAGCTCATCTTTATAGTTTTGATTGGATAATAATGGCCGCCGTCTTATTATTAATTTCTTTTGGTTTAGTAGAGATATATAGCGTCGCCTTAGGCCGAGAAAGTCTCGACCTTCTTAATTTTCGCAAACAAATTCTATTTGCAGTTTTAGGATTTGTTCTTTTATTTACCTTTTCTTTTGTAGACTATTATCTTCTTAAAAGTATTAGCCGCTATCTCTTTTTCTTCGGAATATTAATTTTAATTTTTGTTCTCATTTTTGGAGAAACTATTCGTGGAACTAAAGGCTGGTTTAACATAGCTGGTTTTAGTCTCCAGCCGGTAGAATTTATTAAAATTATCTTAATTCTTTTTCTCGCTCATTATTTTTCGGGATTAGCTACGAAAGTAAAAACGATTAAACATTTTTTAGCGTCAACAGCTTATACCTTAGTTTTTGTAGGATTAGTTCTTTTACAGCCAGATTTTGGCTCTGCCCTTATTCTGAGTGCTATCTGGATGGTTATTATTATGGCGGCTGATTTTAATCTAAAGTATTTTATTGCTATTTTGTTAGCAACGGTTATTCTTTTCACTTCTGCTTGGTTCTTCTTTTTTAAAGATTACCAAAAAGAGAGAATAATGACTTTTGTAAACCCAACTTCTGATTCACTGGAATCAGGTTATAATAGCTCACAGGCCATCATCGCTATCGGTTCGGGCG
>Ga0172379_10000905_pt1 | contig 66303 bp, 65 predicted proteins | sample GrowelOW334metaG_FD_119756 | JGI IMG/M metagenome (GOLD analysis project Ga0172379, IMG submission 119756) | Groundwater microbial communities from an aquifer near a municipal landfill in Southern Ontario, Canada - Groundwater well OW334 metaG | ecosystem: Environmental > Aquatic > Deep... | reverse complement strand
GTTGACTTTGCAGACATCAAAGCGGTCATGAGAGATACTGGTAGCGCATTGATGGGTATAGGTATCGCTTCCGGTGAAAAACGAGCTGAGAAGGCTGCTCTCGGAGCAATCAATTCTCCACTTCTTGAAATTTCAATTCATGGCGCAAAAGGAGTTCTATTCGCTATTTCTGGTGGAGATGATTTGACCATTCATGAAATTCAAGAGGCTGCAAAAATAATTACAGAGTCAATAGATAAAGATGCAAAAGTAATCTTCGGAACTATTCGTGATGAAAAATTAAAAAAGGGAGAATTGAAAGTTACGGTTATCGCTACAAACTTCCCTACCGATATGCCTCGCAAGAGTCTCTTTAGTGGTGAAAATGCGCTCAGCCAAACTTTCTTGAAAGAAGATAACGCAAATTCAGCCAAAAAAGAAATAAACAATAGCATCAGTAATGCAAAAGGTTCAAATTCAGGCAGTAATATCAACAACAATGACTTTATAAAGAAAATGGATAGCAAGAAGGCAGAACCTGTAAAAGATATAATCATTGAAGATGACACCGATGACTGGAGCGCTGTTCCAGCATTTCTAAGGAGGAAAAAATAAAAAAACCTCGCAAGATTTCTCCGCAAGGTTTTCAGAAAACCTACGATACTTCAAGAATCACTTCCCTAGTGCCCGCGTCCATCTGGACGCGGGCACTCTGCACCATACTCAAACGAGCAGTTGTGTTCCCCCAACCCTGATGAGAGAAAGAGTGCCAAGGCCCAAAATCTCATCACTACTCTTACACCTGCCTATGAAATACCCCCTGACCATACGACCAATGAATATTTCACTACCATCCACACTCTTGCTAGATGTCCGCCCCGAGATGTTGTTCAGCACATAGTCGCCCCGAATGGCCATTTTCAAAGCCATAAACACCCAAGCGGCTTCGGCAACGTTCGGCACCATCTCATCACCGCCAAGCAACGCTATTCCTTGATCCGCGCTCAAGCCAGTAGAACGAGGAATCAATCCCTGACGGATTGCAAACCACCCAGGGTTAGCAAGATCCTTACGAAAGGGTTCTTGCGTCTTCTCATCCCCGCTTTCCTCAACACAGCACCAATCAACGGCATTTGGGTCGAAGCAAGAAGGGACGCCCTTGATTATCTGACTCACTGTCATGGGTTTATTCGGCCCACACACAAGAGTAACGCGCCCCTTGAAAAGCTCTGTGAGTTTTTCCCGTGAAGGTAAGGTTTCACTGAGCCCCAACAACTCTTCCCCCGAAAACTTGAAACCTACCCTCTCAAAGTCCAGAGGTGAAACAAATCTGCCATCCAATTGAGCGCTTACCGCTTCAAATGCTTTACCAGTCACTAAGTTCGTTATCATCTGTCTTCTCCTCGTTGCGCCAGAATTTCTCTGGCTATTGTTTACTACAATTATTTACAAAAGTGATTCTTTACAAAGAACCCCCATAAAATACTATTACATATAACAATAAATAGCTATTTATTATAAAAAAAGCTCCGCGAATCTCGCAGGAGCCCGAGTCTCTGCGCCCTATGCGCAGAGGATTACCATAGTGTTAAAAAGGCACAATCCAAGAGAGAAGCTCAACAGCATTCCAAAGTAAGGCCAAACCGATAAGAACATTCACCAGTGTATTCATAAAAACCTTTTTTGTTAGCTCTTTGAGATTATCTCAAGGAACTTCAAAAAAATGATAACGAACTCATGACTTTTTGTCAAGACAAGAAATTTAATAGATAATATATAATCTATATATGACTTACGATTTAATAATCATTGGTGGTGGACCGGCTGGAAGCGCAGCGGCTATTTATGCTTCTCGCAAAAGACTACAGACACTTTTCATAACAGCTGAATGGGGCGGGCAATCCGTCGTATCAGAAAAAATCCACAACTGGATTGGGACAACTTCCCTTTCCGGCAATGAACTTGCGGAAAATTTTAAAAAACACGTTTTAGCTAATGCAGGAAAAGGACAAACTTTAGAAGTAAAAGATGGCGAAAAAGTGTCAAATATAATAAAAAAAGATGGCTTGTTTGAAGTAACAACAGAATCAGGTGAAAAATTTATATCTAAAACTATCCTCATCGCTTCCGGTAGCGGACGCAGAAAACTGGAAGCTAAAAATGCAGACAGACTTGAACACAAAGGCCTCACCTATTGCGCTTCTTGTGATGGACCTATGTATGGAGACATGGATGTGGCCGTTATCGGTGGGGGTAATGCTGCTTTTGAAAGCGCCGCTCAATTGCTCGCTTATTGTAAATCTGTGACTTTAATAAGCAGAAGCAGAAATTTTAGAGCAGATGAAATAACAGTTGAAAGACTTTCAAAAAATCCAAAATTAAAAATTATAATCAATTCAGATATTATAGAAATAAAAGGAAAAGACTTTGTTGATGGATTAGTTATAAGAGACAAGGCTACCAATAAAGAAACTGAATTAAAAGTGGCTGGAATTTTCGTAGAAATAGGACAAATACCAAATACCAGTTTCGTAAAAGACCTTGTCCCGCTTGATGAAATAGGCAGAATAAAAATAGACGCTTGGTCACAGAAAACCGAGGTTCGAGGTATCTGGGCTGCTGGTGATTGCACCAATGTCCTCTATCATCAAAACAACATCGCCGCCGGTGACGCCGTCCGAGCGCTGGAAGACATTTATCTCCACTTGCATACAAAATAAAAATGAAAAGAGCCGCTTGCAGAGAAGCCACAAACGGCTCTCTCCAAAACGGCTCTGATGATTCTACTCCTCCTTCCCAGGCCTCCATGGATCAGATTGTTTGACGGGCTCAGCCTCTCTCGGTAACTCTACACCGAAGGTTTCCTCGAACTGTCCCGATGCCACAATGGACTCGTATTCTTCGAAATCCAGTTTCCGAATCAATGCGAGTTTCAGCAATTCCGAAAGCCATCTCTCAGCACATGGGATGTTGAAAGACAAATTACGTGTTGTCTTTCGAACTTCGTCCACTAAACATCCAGGGCTTTTTAACCTCTTGAGATTCAAGACAGCTTTTACGACTTGGAGGAACATCGTCATTTCGTCACCTTTGTTATACGGCAACTTTGGGCAACCGTTCAAACCGAACGGAACCGGCGACAGGGTTAACTTGAGATTCTGGTTAGGAGAACCAGTAAGCATGCCCATGTTTAACTCCAAAAGGGCAAAAATGTCTTTCCCTTCCAGCTTTCCATCGAGTTTCAGGGTCCCCATCCTGTATGAAAACCCTGGTGAATCGCAAACGTCAATCAACAACGCCTTGTGAAATACACTAACGACTAAGGATTCATCAACATCCCCCACCCATCTAGGATGGGTAACATTAATATGCAACCCGCTACCTGCCAGTTGACCGTAACATCTCAACTGCAACAGCAACGGGAGAACGTGAATGTTGAAAACGCTCAAGCGCGAACCCGTGATGGGAACATAATACATAGCCTTATTCATGGCACCAATTCCTTCATTGTCTGACATAAAGGCCTTTATCCCAAAATGGGACAGTCGACCCCATCTTAACCCCAGACATATAGGCTGATGTTAACTTCAAGGTACTTCACTTTAATTAAACCCTAACACTTAAACCCATCCTGTCAACTTAATACTCTTGTATCAAAATATAATAAAAATGAAAAGAGCCGCTCGTAGAGAAGCCACAAACGGCTCTCTCCAAAACGGCTCTGATGTTGTTTCGGTCGTGGGGTTACGGCAACTTCACGCCGAAGGTTCGTTCGAAATGTTGCGGAAGCATAGTGGACTCCCATGCGGTAGTGCGATTCTTCTGCAATCGAATGATGGCGAGTCTTTCTAACTCGTCCTTCAGGAACTTAGCATCAGGAATGCTCCTTCCCGATTCATCGAGGGCCCAATTATCGAGCACACTTTGCTCAAACCCCTTACTCTCGTGCAAAAGAACGGTCTTCACGAGCAGTAGGAACCTCCTCAGTTGTTCGTCATCATACGGTAACTTCGGCCAGTTGTTCTGAACAAACGGCACCGGCGACAACGTAATCCGACTATACGACTTCGGATTCTTGGGGTTGTATTCAAGCAAAGCGAAGACAGTTTTTCCCCCTTTGAGCGTTCCCTCCAGACACAGAGTGATTTTCCTGAAAGGTCCTACCGATGACCCTTCAATAAAGACACCATCAATTCTGTGAAAGACGCTGATCGTCTTGTGGTCTGGATTGTCAATCCATCCTCCGTGGCTTACTTCAATAGAAACATCTCTCGAAATGAGTAAGCCACGCAACCCCATTTGAAAGAAAAGCCCAACATCTTCTGGGTTTGTGATGTTGCACTTAAGCGGAACATAGTATTGTACATTGCTCATAACTAATCTCCGATTACCTTGATTAGGCCTTTATCCCAAAATGGGACAGTCGACCACCTCCGTACTTCAAAGAACTACATTTAAAACATTACAACGAAAACTTGTTTTGTCAATCACAAAAATACTTGCAAGATTTTTCAAGAAGAATATAATTTGGAAACTGTTAAATGTTGGAAATGAGGTTTAATTCCTCTACTGTGCCGCAACGGTAATCCCTAAGTTTATCAAAGGGTAGTCCGGTCGTCATCTAACAGAGCTTCCGAGCAGAAGATTTTTTCATAGAAATTTCTTATGATATCTTCCCGCCCGGGTAAGATATTTTTTTTACCTGTCCCGTACTAAATTTTTGATTACGGGATACAACGATAAACATTAATAAGTAAAATTTTAGTATCGGGATGAAAAAAAATAATTTAAATTTATATATAAAAATTTTCTTCGCTCTACTTTTTGCTATTGTTGCTGTAACTTTTTTTCAAAACACCCCGTCTCAAATAAGCTCTATAAATCAAGAAACTCAATCTACTACTGTTTTGATTGACAAAACAACTATAAATCTACAATCTACCCCAAACACCACTTTTTATGACGCTTTAATGCAGGCAAAAAATGCAGGCAAAATAACCTTTTCTGGGAAAAACTACGCTGGTCTTGGATTTTTTGTGACCGACATTGGTTCACTCCATTCGGGTAACGGAAAAGATTTGCTTTATTATGTCAACGGAAAGGAGGCGCAAGTCGGCGTCTCTTCCTATGTGCTCAAAAATGGCGACATTATTGAGTGGAAATTGGAGTAAAAACTATGAAAAAAATATTTAAAATTAATTTTATATTGTTAACAGTTTTTGTTTTTAGCATCGTGTCTGCCGACAGCGCAAACATTACACAAATAAATTTTACAAGCTCCTCTCAAACAATTGACACAAATGCTATTTCTGCAATTCTCACTGTTCAAACACAAAATGCGGGTGGGACACTAGAACAAACGAGTGAAACAAACCATTTGAATTTTTCTTCAACTTCTCCGACTGGAGAATTTTCCTCCAGTAATGTAACCTGGACTCCTGTAACTACGCTCTCGATGAGCACAGGCACAGCCAATAAAAACTTTTATTACCGTGATTCAACTGCTGGTACTCACACTTTGACTATATCTGCTGAAGGGCAAACTTGGACTTCTGCCACGCAAAACATCACAATAAACGCCGTACAAACTGAGACATTTATAATCAGAAACGGCGACTCTGTAATTTATAACGGGTCCGTATCGCTCCCCGCTTCTGGCACTGTATCAATCAATGATTCTGCTAATGTGGGCCACACTGTAAACGCGCGAAGTGTACTGGCTGTCTTAAAAAATATAGACGACGGAAGCGACACATTCGCAATCACCGACCTTAATTACAATAATTCCTTTCAATCTTTTCTATTGAATTGCATCACCCCTTCAAGTTCAGAACAAGCATGTTACAACTGGCAATATGTCGTAAACGAATCTTACCCTGATGTCGGTATGGATAAAAATATTTTGTCCGGCGGAGAAACTATTTATTTATATTTTGGACCACAAAACAAAGTCATCCTCAGCTCAAACAGCATAAACACAAATAATATTTTGACTGTTACCGCAAAAAAATACGATTACCAAAACAATACTTGGCTTACCAGAACTGGAGTAACGGTAGGCTTGACTCAACCCGATCCAAATAATACTTTTTCTCCTATAGAAATACAGACTCATGCAGTAGATGAAAATGGGCAAACTACTTTTTCCGGAATTTCAGTTGGTAGTTATGACATAGGAGTCCAACAAGATTATTATTTCCCCACTGAATCTCTGACTGTTTCCGCAATGCCAGATGGCAGTGCAGGAAGCTCTGGAGGAGGCGGGACATACGTACCGCCGACTTTTGACGTACAAAAAGCATTAGCCTATCTGAAAAGCGTGCAAAGCCCAAACGGGTCTTTTGATAATTCTGAACTTTATACAGACTGGGCGGGAATCGCTTTTGGGGCTATGAATGTGGACGACAGTTCTCGCGACACACTTCTCACTTATTTAAATTCCCATAACACTATCAGTTCGACATTGACGGATAATGAAAGACGAGCAATGGTACTCCTCTCTCTCGGGAAAAATCCATATTCATTTAATGGTGTAAATTATATTGATGCAATTGTAAAAAGTTTTGACGGCACGCAATTTGGCGATGCAAATTTAATTAATGACGACATTTTTGCTCTCATCCCATTAAAAAATTCCGGCTACACTGCAAATGACGACATAATTATTAAAGACATTGCTTTTATAATTTCTAAACAAAAAACTGACGGCTCTTTTGAAGAAAGTGCAGACATCACAGCATCTGCAATACAAATGCTCAAATCTTTTGAAACGGTTACCGGCGCTTCTGATGCTATTTTAAAAGGAGCTGATTATCTCAAAAATACGCAAGGAGTTGATGGCGGATGGGGTAATGTGTCTTCTACGAGCTGGGTAATGCAAGCAATGGGCGCCCTTTCTACATCATGGGAAAAAGGCGGTTTTACTCCAAATGGTTATCTCGGTAGACAACAAGTTTCCGATGGAGCTGTTGCTCCCTCATCAGAAACGCTTTCAAATCGTATCTGGGCGACAAGTTATGCCATAGTCGCAAGCACTTTGAAACCATGGGATAAAATTATGAAAACTATAACAAAACCCTCAAATGGAGAGAATCCTTTGACTGGCTTCTCCCAAAATACCCCAAACTCCATCAATGATTTATCTGGAACAAAAAAAATATCACAGACTAAAAATAAAATAAGGTCCTCAATCTCGCCACTGACGAATATTCCGGAAACAAATACCAGTGCGCTCACTGCAACAGCATCAAATTCCCTTCCTGCGCACTCAAGCCTGCCGACTCAAACAATCCCCGTCGTCCTTGGATTTTTATCTGGTTCTTTTATTACCTTTTTTGTCACCAAATTTTTCTTTTATAGATAAAATAAAGTGATAAGCCTGATTATACGAGATTGAAACCTGATTCTTAAACAAATAAGGGATTTTGGAATATTTCTGATATAATCTCAATATATGACGATAGATTCATTAAAAAATGGGCAAGAGAAAATTTTTAAGATAGAAGATGCTAAGCCAGAAGATATTGAAAGAACAATGGCTATTGCACGAGATGCTTGGCTAGAAATTTATCCAAATGAAACTTTTCAAATTAATCGAGAAGATATTGAAGCAATTGATTGGTTTAATCCAGATAAGTTAGAAAAACGAAGACAAAAAACTATAGGAAAACCCGACACACATACTTGGGTCGTCAAAGACGAAAAGGACAATGTCGTTGGGTTTTGCAAAGTATCGAAAGAAGGACCGCAAGAACAAAAAGAGATAGATGCGATGTTTATCGTGAAAGAATTTACAGGGAAAGGTTTAGGAAAAAGATTAATGGAAAAAGCATTAGATTGGTTTGGCGCGAATGGAGATATCAAATTAGAAGTAGTTTCGTATAATTTTAATGCTATTAATTTCTATAAAAGATTCGGTTTTAAAGAAACCACAAATCCTGTCGGCAATAAACAACCACAACTTCCTAGCGGAAAAATAATTCCAAGAATTGTTATGGTGCGATCTTGACTTCGGGTGTTGGACACCCGACAGAATTAAGTAATAAGTTGCTGATGGCTATAACCCATACTACGTAAAAAACAATAAATTTCAGTTACTTCTTTTTCTTTTTCTTCCAAAAAATTATATCTATTAAATTCGTCAAAATTAAAATTTTTCTTTCTGCAATAATCATCTAATGCATCCATAATTTTTCTCTTTACTTTAGGTAAACTAGGATCTTTATATGCTTGTCTATATAAAGCATTTTCAAACGGAAAATAATCAATAAAATTATTGAAGACAAATCTACGATCTGCACTGCCAAATTCTAATCTAAAATCTTCAGTTGAGTATGGTTTCCTTAATTCCCTTCTCTCTTTCATGAGAAAACTATACCAAATTAAAAAATAAAAGTCATTAAAATCTGTAACCCTAATCACACGGAATTGGAACCTTATTTAAAATCAAAATAAAATAATTTTTCTTTAATAAAAACAAAGCCCCCATCCAAACAGGCATAGGGTGCCTTGTTTACATGGGGGTATGATTAGTCGCTGGTGAGCCTCATCCACAACAAAAGGTCGTTTAGAAGATCGACGCGAGCCTGCGCTTGCGTGCGAAGTTCGGCCGTTCGCCCCTCATCAATCATCCGCACAACATCTCTCGGAAACATCCCTTCCTGGCGGACGTCATCGAGATACTTTTCAACGATATCTCGTTTTTTTTGATCCAGGGCGTCGTGGAGTTTGGTGGAATCCGGACGCGCTTTCTTAATCCGTTCTTCAACCTCTTCCAGTTTTCTTGTAGCCATAGCTATTTCCCTTCTTTTAAAGTTGCTTGAATCAATTCACTTAAATCATATCACACATAACAAAAAAGTCAATCTACACTTCTGGTGTTGGACACCCGACAGAAGCTATTCTCGGATTCTTTTCCGGAGCTCTCGTCGTCTTCTTTTTTGGTAAATTCTTTGTTCTGTAGATAAAAAACAGCTTAGCAATTTAAAATTACTAAGCTGTTAAAAACACAATATTTATCTAGTTTTTATTGAACATGTGCCATAGGCATTTCAGCTGGCTTTGAAGAAAAAATACTAGGATTAACCATTCCGAATATCATTGCAATATGTGCAACTATTAGAAATATAGCCACAAATGTCGCATGATTTTTTAATTTTTCATCTTCAGTTTTATTCTTACTTATAATTCCTAGCTCTAAAAGACAAATACCAAAAAGAGGGAAAACTCCAAGCAGATAAAAGCCTACCGCTACAACATCAACAAACCCTCGCCATTCCCCTCCGAAAGTTATTGGTATAACAGCTGTTTTTAATAAGAAAAAAAATATTCCTAAAAAATACAAACCAGCAATAATACCACTCCATTTACTTAATTTTTTAACATTGCTGTTAAAATTTCTTGTGAATAATAAATAGAGCTCAGAAATGGCAATAGTCTCAGCCAAGATTACAGGTATTGCCATATAGATAATTAAATTCCAAGGTTGATTAGAGGCTAAAAGCCCCATGTAATGAGTCATTTCCATATAATTTTATAAGTTAGATTAATTAATAAATAAAAAATACCAATTAAAAAACTTTAGGGTTAAGTAAACCATTAGAAAATAATTCTTGATATAAGATTTTAATTTTTGTTCTTATCCTCTTCCGATTAAAAAATAACTTATTGAAAAAAATTAAATCAATAAAAAACATAATCACAAAAATAAATACAGAAAAAAACAAAATTAATTTTATATTTGGTAAAAAAGTAAATAAAGATTTCCATATACCAAGATAAAAAGTAAAATTAAAAGGACATAATGATTGAGTATCCTTCATATGTGGACAGTCTGATACCCCCATAGCGCTATGAGAAAGAGTCATCATGTTCATATTATTTTGAAAAAATAAAAATGGCACAAACAAATACACAAGAATAATTAGAATAGAAATTATTTTAAAAAAATTTAAATTTGTCACGGGATAATATTATAGCACAACTTACGTGTGACCCTACGCAGAATCGAACTGCGATTAACGGATTGAAAACCCGTTGTCCTAACCGTTAGACGATAGGGCCATAAACTGATTTTGTTTGGTTTAGCTAAACATTTATATCTTATATTATTTTTGAAAAAATCGCAAAAAGTGTTAGATTTAAAAACAAGGAGATGTGGCTGAGTGGTTTAAAGCACCGGTTTCGAAAACCGGCATACCGAAAGGTATCGGAGGTTCAAATCCTCCCATCTCCGCAATAAAAACTCATTTGCAAAACAAAGAATATCGTGTTATAAGTTTAAAGAACGTTCAACCCAAGGAGAAATCGGTTATGGCAATCAAGGCAAGCATTGTTCTGCTGTTTCTTTACGGCAAAGGAATTGATACATCCGTTGCCAGAGGTCACATGAGAAAACGCAAGGGTCGTATCACCTTGTCAAGACTCGCAACCATCCTCGGCACGAAAGAACTTGCCGAAGAATTCAAGGGGGACTTAAAATACCTCAGGCGATTCAAGGAGTTGTGGGGAGACGATCCAGATCTTGTCCTGGGGTAACACAAGACAAGCTTAGTGAAAAAGGAGAGGAATGGGGCAACCCGCCTCTCCTCTCTTTTTTTTACAGGGTATTGACTTTATCTAAAGGCCATGATAAATTGTAGATAAGTTCGCCCTTTGTCACCTCTACGGTCTAAGTCCTGCGGGGCGTGTATGTTCTTCATGCGGGGTCCCAAAAACCCCCACCTCCTTGGCATACACCCCCGCAGGCAACCAATTTTTGTCGGCGTGGCCACGCGTTATCGGGTGCCCTCCTCAGGCCCGTTCCCTCCATAGCGCCAAACCGCGCCGACAACTCCCTTCAATCGTCGGTTGTGAGTCCATTGTGTACTAGGAGACCTCCCCGGTCTCTCAACCTTCGCAGGTTCGAGTACCCTGGCATAATAAGTACACGACTCTCATAACCGACGACCATCTTCGCGTCATCCGGCCACTACGCTGGGACGCAAAACGAGCCTCGACCCTAGTTCTCCGGAACTAGGTCGAGGTCTCTTTTTTTTATATAGATGAAAAAATAAAAAATTAGTGTATACTTTTCAGATATGAATGATGTCCAAATAATAATTTTAGCAGCTGGGAAAAGCACCAGAATGAAAACGGATATTCCAAAAGCTTTGACGATGCTCAAAGAAAAACCTTTTATAAAACACATTTTAGACACGATAAAAGAATTAAATCTAGAAATTAAGCCCATTATCGTTATCGGCCATAAAAAAGAACAAATAAAAGAAACTCTAGGAAATAATCATATTTACGCAGAACAAAATGAACAACTTGGCACCGGACATGCAGTGATGTCTGCCAAAGAATCCACCGACCCTAAACACAAAACAGTGCTTGTATTTTATGCTGACCAGCCATTAATATCTAAAGAAACGATAAAACGCATAATAGAAAAACATAAAGAGAAAAAACCGACAGTTACTTTGGCCACTGTCAGCCTGCCTGATTTTAAAGAATGGAGAATTGTATTAAATCATTACGGCAGAATTATTCGAGGAAATGACGGACTAGTAAAAAAGATTGTGGAGTTCAAAGACGCAAATGAAGAAGAGAAAAAAGTAAAAGAATTAAATCCAGCATTTTACGCATTTGACGCAAAATGGCTTTGGGAAAATATCGATAAATTAAAAAATGAAAATTCCAATAAAGAATTCTACCTTACAGAAATCGTCAAAATAGCATGCGAACAAAATAAAAAAATTGAGACCGTGCCAGTTCAAAACATTATTGAAGCATTACAGCCAAATACCAAAGAAGAATTAGAAACTTTGGAAAAATTAATTTCTTAAAATAATCTTATAATAAATTTATATAACAAAAATATAATGCAAAACCCATACCAAAATGCAATGACTCAGCTGGATAAAATCGTTAAAATTAAGAACTTTAACAACGATTTTATCGCTCGCCTTAGGCAACCAAATCAAAATATAAAAATATCAATTCCAGTTAAAATGGACGACGGTTCAATAAAAACCTTTGAGGGATATAGGGTGCAATACAACAATGCCCTCGGACCCTATAAAGGTGGAATACGATATCATCCCCTTACGGAAATAAATGAAGTAAAAGCTCTCGCATTTTGGATGACTCTCAAATGCGCAGTGGTAAACATCCCTATGGGTGGAGGCAAAGGTGGAATAAATGTTGAACCTAAAAATTTGTCCAAAGGGGAACTGGAGAGGCTTTCGCGCGGATGGGTGCGCGGTCTTTCCGATATTTTAGGACCACATAAAGACGTGCCAGCGCCAGACTTAAACACAACACCAGAGATAATGGCATGGATGGCAGATGAATATGAAAAAATAACTGGTGATAAAACAGGAGCTACTTTTACAGGTAAACCGATAGATAAAGGCGGATCAGAAGGCCGAGGAGAAGCTACAGGGCTCGGCGGTTTTTATGTCTTTTCTGCGCTCCAAAAAGAATTAAAACTTCCGGAAAAATGCAAAGTTACAATTCAAGGTTTTGGTAATGTCGGAGGAAATGCAGCGCGTATTTTTTCAAAAAATGGACACATAGTAATGGCTGTATCTGATTCTAAAAGCGCTATATTTAACAAAGATGGACTAGATATTGAAAAAGTTAAGGCTCATAAAAAGATGACTGGCAGTTTGAAAGATTTTAAAGGAGCGAAAAATATCACAAATGAGGAATTACTGGAACTCCCCTGCGACCTTCTCATCCCAGCAGCTTTTGAAAATGTAATTACAGATACTAATGCGGGCAAAATAAAAGCAAAAGTCATTTTAGAATTGGCTAATGGACCGATAAGTCCAGAAGCCGATGAAATTTTATTTAAAAAAGGAATTCCTGTGATTCCAGACATCTTGGCGAATTCTGGGGGTGTCACTGTGTCTTATTTTGAATGGGAACAAAATCTAAAGAAAGAACATTGGACAGAAAAAGAAGTTTCAGAAAAATTAAAGAAAATGATGGAAGACGCTTCTAAAAAAATATTAGAAAAAGCAAAAGAATCTAAAACTTCTCTTCGTATGGGCGCATTTATTTTAGCGCTTGAAACAATTCAGAAGAAAAGCTAATATCTAAAGAGGTTTTTAAATATGCGCGGTTAGCTCAGTTGGTAGAGCGACCCCTTGACGTGGGGTAGGCCACAGGTTCGAATCCTGTATCGCGCACATGAAGATTTTAAGCATTGAAACATCTTGCGATGACACAGCAATAAGCATAATGGAGGCAAAAGGCGGGGCCACAAACCCTTCTTTTAAAGTATTGGCAAATAATTCAAACTCTCAAATCCAAGTCCATATCCCCTACGGCGGAGTTTATCCGATATTGGCAAAACGAGAACATAATAAAAATTTGCCTATAATTCTTGAAGCAAGCTTGAAACAAGCTAAATTGCAAAAGAAAAAGAAACCAGTAGATGCCATAATCGTCACTTATGGTCCAGGCTTGGAAATGTGTCTTTGGGAAGGAATTTCTTTTGCGCAAAATTTAGCAAAAAAATGGAAAGTGCCTCTAATACCAGCCAATCATATGGAAGGTCATATTCTCTCTGTTTTTGGAAAAAATAAAGGAAAATTCAAAATACCTAAAATAAAAAATCCGACACTCACCCTCCTCGTTTCCGGTGGACACACAGAACTAGTATTTTCAAATAAGTGGATGCAATATAAAATAATCGGCGAGACTTTGGATGATGCAGTTGGCGAAGCTTTTGATAAAGTAGCTAGAATGCTAGACCTGCCCTATCCAGGCGGTCCACAAATTTCTAAATTGGCAGAAGAAGCTAGGGCGGAAACACAAAGACATATTGCTTATGGAACCCTTGGTAGGAGTGGCGACGACGGACAGAGAAAATTTTCAACAGAAAATTTTCGTGGTGACAGAAGCAATATGTCGAGTGGTTCCGCTATATCCTTGCCCCGCCCTATGCTCCACAGCAAGAATTTTGATTTTTCTTATGCTGGACTAAAAACTGCAGTTTTATACTTAATAAAAGATTTAGGTGGAATTGAAAAAATCAATCAAGCAACAAAAATGCAAATTGCATTAGAGTTTGAAAATGCGGCAATTGAATGTTTAGTCTACAAAACAGCTAAAGCAATAGAAACATATAAAATAAAAACTCTCATAGTTGCTGGTGGAGTCGCTTGTAATACGCACCTACAAAAAGAAATGTCCGCCCTAGGAAAATCCACAAAAATCAAAATATATTTCCCACCAAAAGGCCTTGCAGGAGATAATTCGCTTATGATTGGCATCACGGGATATTTAAATTACATAAAAAATAAGAAAAAAGTTCCAAAACCAGAGACCATAAAAGCAACTGGAAATTTAAGGCTTTAATCTCGCCAAAGTATGGGCAAATATGATATTATTCTGAATATGCATGAAAAGCTGAAGAAGCCCTATAATCCGCAAGAAAATGAAGAAAAAATTTACAAACTATGGGAACATAGTGGTTTTTTTAACCCAGACACCTGTATAAAAAATGGAATAATAAAAAAAGACGCAGAACATTTTTCAATAGTCCTTCCCCCTCCCAACGTTACAGGAAATTTACACACCGGTCACGCTCTCATGCTGGTAATAGAAGACATAATGATTCGTTATGCGCGAATGCAAGGCAAAAAAACTCTCTGGCTTCCCGGCACAGACCACGCGGCGATAGCTACACAGTCAAAAGTTGAAAAAATTCTTTCAAAAGAAGGCATACATAAAAATGATATAGGTCGTGAAGAATTTTTAAAACGAGTAGAAAAATTTGCAAAAGAATCACACGACACAATTGTAAATCAATGTAAAAAACTTGGCGCTTCATTAGACTGGTCTCGCGAAGCTTTCACTTTAGACGAAGCCCGCAACCTTGCCGTCAAAACTGCATTTAAAACAATGTATGACGATGGGCTCATTTATCGCGGACACAGAATCGTAAACTGGGACCCAAAAGGCCAAACAGTTATCTCAGACGATGAGACAATTTACGAAGAAAAAAAGGGAAAATTTTACACATTCAAATATGGACCTTTTGAAATAGGAACAGCCCGACCAGAAACAAAATTCGGAGATAAATATGTAGTTATGCATCCCAAAGACCCCAGATATGATGGTTGGAAACATGGCCAAAAGATAACGGTAGAATGGATAAACGGCCCCATTGAAGCGACAATCATAAAAGATGAAATGATTGATATGGAATTCGGCACAGGCGTGATGACCATCACCCCTTGGCATTCCCATGAAGACTTTCAGCTCGCAGAAAAATACAAATTAGACAAAGAGCAGATTATTGATAAATATGGCAAACTCCTCCCTGTTGCAGGCGAATTCGCAGGAATGAAAATCACTGATGCTCGCGAAAAAATTGTTGAAAAATTAAAAAATAAAGGATTGGTTGTTTCTATAGATGAAAATTATATAAATAGAATAGCCACTGCTGAGAGAACCGGAGGAACCATAGAACCACAAATTATGCTCCAATGGTTTGTGGACGTAAATAAAAAAATTCCGTCTCGAAATAATAAAACATTAAAAGAATTAATGTTGGAACCAGTAAAAGAAGGTAAAATAAAAATTATTCCAAACCATTTTGAAAAAGTTTATTTTAACTGGATAGAAAATTTACGCGATTGGTGTATTTCCCGCCAAATCTGGTATGGACACAGAATCCCTGTCTGGTACAAGGATAAAGAAATATTCGTAGGATTAGAAAAACCAAAAGGTAATGGATGGATTCAAGATGAAGATACTCTAGACACATGGTTTTCTTCAGGACTTTGGACTTTCTCTACTCTCGGTTGGCCTGAAAAAACAAAAGACTTAAAAACATACCATCCAACTTCTATACTAGAAACTGGACACGACATACTTTTCTTTTGGATTGCCCGTATGATTTTAATGTCACAATACCTACTTGATGAAATACCTTTTGAAAATGTTTATCTACATGGAATGGTCCGCACCGTTGATGGTAAAAAGATGTCCAAATCACTTGGAGAGAAAGCAATTGACCCTCTTGATATCATAGCTAAATATGGAAACGATGCGCTTCGTATGGCCATGGTTGTGGGAAATACTCCAGGAAATGATTTAAAACTAAATGAAAATGACATCCGTGGTTATGGAAAATTTACTAACAAAATATGGAACGCTTCTAGATTCGTATTGGAAAATATAAAAGATGAAAAAGATTTTGATTTAAAAAATTTAGATGAAGAAGATAGAAAGTCAGAAGAGGAATTAGAAAATTTAATGGAAGAAATAACAAAAGAGATGAATGAATACAGATTCTCAATAGTTTCAGAAAAACTTTACCATTATTTCTGGCACACTTTTGCCGATATTATAATTGAACGATCAAAGAAAAAAATTCTAGAGAATAAAAATGCCATTTCTGCAAAAACACTTATATATAGACATCTAAACATACTCCTACGAGCCCTACACCCATTCATACCATTCGTTACCGAAGAAATATGGGGAATGATGCCAAAAAAGAATGAAAATGAAAGATTGTTAATAGTAGAACAATGGCCTAACCCTCAATTAAACAAAAAAATAAAATGACAAGTGATCCAAAAATTTTAAGTTTGGCATTTCTCGGTGGAATAATCCCAGCTCTTTTATGGTTGTGGTTTTGGCTTAAAGAAGAAGAGAATAAGCCAGAGCCAAAGGGACTCCTCACGATAACTTTCATTGCAGGAATGCTAGCCGTAGTTTGCGTTCTTCCAATCCAAAAATTTATACAAATGCAAGTAAGTTCTGAAAATTGGCAACTCATCCTTTGGGTAATTGCGGAAGAAGTTATTAAATTTTTAGCTGTATTAATTATCGTTCGTAAAACAAACCACATAGAGGAACCAATAGATTGGCCTATTTATTTGATAACAGTGGCTTTGGGCTTTGCAGCCCTTGAAAACACCTTATTCTTAATCAAACCGCTTTCTTTGGGCCAAGATGTTGTGAGTTTGATGACCAGCCAGCTCAGATTCCTAGGATCTACCCTGCTCCACACCGTTTCAAGCGGAATTTTAGGTATTGCTTTGGGTATTTCACTCTACCTCAAAGGATGGGAAAAGAAAATTTACGTTTTTATCGGTCTTACACTGGCTATCGCCTTGCATAGCGCCTTTAATTTTTTTATAATAAAGGTTGAAGTAAATAATGGAAATTATTTTTTTGAGATATTAAAAATATTTGGTTTTCTATGGGTCGTCACTATTATTGTAATGTTACTTTATGAAAAAGTAAGAAAAATGAATTAAAATTATGGAAAAGAAAAAAAGTTTTTGGGAAAGATTGACTGGTAGTGTTAGTGTCGAAGAAGAATATGAAGAACTAAAGAAAAATGGCATAACAACAAACAAAGGAAACCGAGAAAAGAAAGATAACAATTGGATAGAAGAAGAAAATGAAGAGGCAGAACTAGCAGTGGATGTCTATCAGACCCCAACTGAAATCATCGTGCAGACGATGGTCGCCGGAGTTAATCCAGAAGATTTAGAGCTTTCTATCGCCCGTGACATGATAACCATCAAAGGGCATAGAGAAGAATCCAGAACCATAGATGAAGAAAATTATTTCTCAAAAGAACTTTATTGGGGCAGATTTTCCCGCACAATTTCTCTTCCAGCAGAAGTGGAGCCAGAAGAAGTTGAAGCAGTAGAAAAACACGGATTGCTAACCGTTAAAATAAAGAAGGTAGACAAAGGCAAGAAAAACAGCGTAAAGATAAAGTCTGTCTAACAAAAGTATTTTAGATTACATGAAAACCTCATTTTTGTGCCTGGGGGCAGAATCGCACTGCCGACCTATCCCTCTTCAGGGGAGAGCTCTACTACTGAGCTACCCAGGCATTATTTCTTAAAATTTTGAATTACACCGCTAATACTGTCTAAGTTGCTCTTTGCTCCGTTATACATATCTACCACCTGGTCAAAATAAGGCTGGATAAAATAATAAGCGCCAAATGCTGAACCGATAATCAATATCCAATATATTGCTCTAAAAATACTTGACCAACGCTGTGAACGCTTCATAGAGCGCAATATTTTATTATTGTCTTCTCCTAAACGAATGCTCTTTTCTAAAAGGGCTCTTTCTTCTGGCAACATATGTAAATACTAGCAAAAATAAATAAAAAAATCAAAACATTGTATATTTTTCAATATAATATATATGTGCTAGATTATATACAAGTCCTCGTAGTTAAACGGATATAACGACTCCGTCCTAAGGAGTAATTGTAGGTTCAATTCCTGCCGAGGACACATTAGATACCCAACAACTGAGAAATCTTTGGTTTATTAAAACCAACAACAAAATCATTATCTATGACTATAACTGGCACACCCATTTGCCCGCTTTTTGCCACCATTTCTTTTCTCTTTTCTAAATCACTTGCCACATTGTATTCTGTGAAAGCTATATTATTTTCTCTAAAAAAATCTTTCGCCATATGACAAAAATGACAAGTCGGTGTTGAATAAATCGTTACGTTTTTCATAAAAATATAAAAAATTAATTATTAATGGATTTCCATTATATCATACTTGCCCAGAAGTCAAAATAAAGATATATTTTCATGTATGCGAGTATGGTTTAGTGGTAGAATGAGTATTTCCAAGTCTAAAAGATAATTTTAAAGCATCAAGCGAGTATGGTTTAGTGGTAGAATGAGTCCTTCCCAAGGATTAGACGGGGGTTCGATTCCCCCTACTCGCACAAATTTTAGAGCTTATTTATTTTAAAATTCTTTGAATGTTTTTCTGCCTCCACGATTCCCCTTTCCATCATTATCACAGCTTCGAGTGGATGTTTACCATTTGCTGATTCTTCCGAAAGCATAACTGCGTCTGCGCCATTTATTATCGCATAAGCAACGTCTGTCACTTCTGCGCGAGTAGGCTCTATGTTTTTTGTCATTGATAACATCATTTGAGTAGCGACAATCACAGGCTTCTTGGCTATTTTACATTTTTGAATTATATCTTTTTCCACAAAAGGAATCTGTTCTAAGGGAATTTCATTTCCTAAATCTCCTCGCGCTATCATGACAGCATCAGCAATTTTTATTATTTCATCTATGTTGGCAACTGCGATTTTGCGTTCAATTTTCGCAATAATCGGAATAATCGTGCCAAACTCTTTCATTTTTTCACGTAATTTAAAAATATCTTCTTTACCACCCACAAAAGACATAGCAATATAATCCACTTTCTGTCCTATGCCAAACTCTAAATCAACTAAATCTTTACAAGTAAATACTTCTGACGCTTTGACATCAAATTTGTGCCCTGTCTTTTCTTGAATTCTAGGACCAGACAAGTCTAAAATTATAGGAATGTGCCGGCCGGCTTTCTTCGCCATATCTCTAATATTTTTTATAGAATCCGCATGCTCTTCATAAGTTCCCCAAGAAGAATTTAAACGGGCAACGTCCATATTGTGTTCTATCATTTCCCAAACCATTTTTTTACCTTCAGATGCGGGCCCGATGGTGGCTACAATTTGTGCTTTTGAATTCATATTATTTTGATATTTCTATTAATCTTTGATATTTTACCATTCTTTCAGGTTTTATTGGAGAACCAGCCTTAAGACCAAAACAATTAAAAGCATAAGCTAAATCTGCGATGAAATCATCATTTGTGTCTCCACTCCTATGGCTCACAATAATTTCTATATCATTTTCTCTAGCTAATTTCATAGTTAAAAGAGTTTCTGATAATGTGCCAATTTGATTTGGTTTTATAATAATCGCATTTACACTTCCCTTTTCAATCGCTTTTTGAAGAAGTGTCTGATTGGAAACAGTCAAATCGTCACCAACAACAAAAATCTTATTTGATTCACTAAAACGCAAAGAGCAAAGACGACTAAAATTCTCAAAATCTTCCTCATCAAATGGGTCTTCTATGGAAAAAAGATTAAACTCAGAAATTAAAGATTCATAAGTATTAAATAATTCATCCGAAGAAAGACTTTTTCCGGCAATTTCATAATGGCCATTTTTAAAGAATGAAGATGAAGCCACGTCTAAAGCCAGCCGGACTTTATCTTGCAAATTATTTTGCTTTATAGCTTCAGTTAAATAAAGAAGAGGTTTTCGAATGTCACTTATCTTTGGGGCAAAGCCTCCTTCATCACCCAAAACTAAAGACTCTTTTCCAAGATCTTTCATGATTATTTCTTTTAGAGAATTTTGTATCTTAATTCCAATATCAACAGAAAGAGAAACATCTTCGGTGTCAGGCACAATGTGATACTCCTGAAAAGCCAAATCATTCTTTGCGTGCTTTCCTCCGTTTATTAAATTCATAAAAAGATATGGCGTACTGCGTGATGGTTTTATTTCTGCCAACGTCTGTAAATACTGATATGTTTTTTGATTGGTAACTTTTGCCGCCACTTTTGCGCAAGCTATGGAAACACCTATCATAGAATTAGCTCCTAAATTGTCTTTATTGAAAGTGCCATCTAAACTAATCATAATTCCATCTATTTCTTTTTGGTTTAAAACATTTTTTCCAAGGAGAGCGGGAGTAATGATAGTATTTATTTTTTTAATTGCATTTTGTACTCCTTTGCCATCTTCGTCTCGTAATTCGTGCGCTTCGTGAATGCCTGTGCTTGCTCCTGAAGGCACAGAAAAACTGTCTGATTCATCACCGACAAAAACTGTTACTTTTATGGTTGGATTTCCACGCGAATCTTTGATTTCTTCCGCTGAAATTTTTGTGATTGAATAATTGTCCTGCTTTACCATTGTGCTTTTAATTTTAACATATTTTTGTTACTATACGAAATACATGAATATCCTGATTAAAGCCAGAAATTACATAATAGAGAAAGTGTATAAATGGATTTTAAAGCCTATTTTTTTTCAAATTGACCCAGAAAGAATTCACGATTATTTTGTAATCCTCGGACAATTTTTAGGTAAATACTCGATAACAAAAGGACTTTCAAATCTTTTGTTCGGATATTCGCATCCATCTCTAAATCAAAACATCTTAGGAATAAATTTCAAGAATCCTGTCGGCCTTTCAGCTGGTTTTGATAAAAATGCTGAAATGACTGACATTATTCCTAAAGTTGGTTTTGGTTTTACAGAAGTCGGCTCAATCACAGGAGAACCTTGTGAGGGAAATCCAAAACCACGCATTTGGAGATTAAAAAGATCACAATCTCTATCTGTCTACTATGGACTTATCAATAACGGCTGTGAAGCTATTTCAAAAAAAATAAAAAATAAAAAATCTCTCATCCCTGTAGGTATCAACATTGCCAAGACCAACAATAGAGAAACGGTTAACACTGAGAAAGCCATCCTTGATTATTTTAAAGCCTATAAAGCTTTCACTAACATCGGCGATTATTTTACCATCAACATCAGCTGTCCAAATGCTTATGGTGGAGAGCCATTTGCTGACAGTATAAAACTAGATGCTCTGCTCAAAAAGATTATGTCAGTTCCTAAAAATAAACCAATATTCCTAAAACTATCACCTGATATGAATCAAAAAGAAATAGATGAAATAATCGATGTGGCAGTGAAATGGAATGTAGATGGATTTATCTGCACAAATCTGACAAAAAATCGTGACAACATAAATATTGTAGATAAAGAAATACAAAAGTTGGGTGGACTCTCTGGCAAGGTTGTGGACGATTTATCTACAGAATTAATCAGATATATTTACAAAAAAACGGGCGGAACAGCAAGTAAATTTGTCATTATCGGTTCTGGTGGAGTATTTGATACAGAAGACGCTTATAAAAAAATAAAAGCCGGAGCTTCACTCATCCAGCTAATCACCGGAATGATTTTCGAAGGCCCACAAGTAATCAGTACAATAAACCTCGGACTCGTAAAACTTCTAAAAAAAGACGGTTACAAAAATATCTCTGAAGCGATAGGAAAAGAACAGAAAACGCCATAAAAATAAAATCGGGCACCTCCCTGTGAGGTACCCGGCCAGAAGATTTTCCGGACTTGGTTAATTTCCTTGATTGACCTTAGCATAAAGCTGTTCAGCCTCGCCAAGCATCATCGCAGCGGTCGACACCACTCCTGCTCCGACGCCCCGGATCTGACTTCTGCCGGCATAAGTCCAAACAATAAGCGCGTTCTGTGTTCCATTTGGAACAATGCCTTGGAACTCAACAGGATCGGGCTTCGCAAACCCACCGATGATGTCCCATCCTTCTTTCCGACAGTGAAATATGGGAAGAGTGGAGGGAATTTGGTCCTTTGACCGCTCAACTATGCGTATGATGAAACGATACTGTCTCGTTTCAAACAATTGCAATATCTCTTCTCTGCTAAGCACAGAACGATTGAATTCATCCGGAATCAAAGGATTTTCAAAGAGTTTCGCGAGATTCACGATACACGACGTTTTTAAAATCGTGTCCCGAATTTCTCCACTAAACACTTCCTCTAAACCAGACCCACCTTCAGTCAGCCCGTCTTTGACTGCATTATTCAGAGCTTGCTCCCAAGGCATCCCTTGAGCCGTTGCGCTAAACAGAGAATTGATGGTTCCATTCACAATACCGACAATTTTCCACAAACCAATGGACGGTATTGTGATGAGATGGAGCATCCCACTTGCACCTCCCACCATGGTGCTTATGCCCATATACGGGAGATGATGCAAAAGTTGCTCGGAATGATACGCGAATGCACCCTTTGCTGAAATCACAACAGGTTTACCCACTTCACGACTCGCAAGTATGAAGGAGGCTTCTTCTTTCCCCGTGCCTTCTGTGGAAATAGTGATGCAAACGACATCACTATTTTCTGCCATGCCACGAAATGTGTGTTTCCCATCTTTCCTTCCAAAGAAAGAAGTTATGTGACCTCTGCCCCGAGCCTGCAACGCAAGTTCTTTTCCAACATTACCAGGACCGACAGTCAAAATTTTCATAAGAACATACCTTTCGTCATTATTTTTCGAATGGTTTCTTATGATAATCTATCATTACCCCCAACAAAGTCAATAATTATTTAATTACAAAAATATCTCTGAAGCGATAGGAAAAGAATAGAAGTTTATTTTTTCGTCAACAAAATCATCAAATCAGAAACATTTGCTCCAGTCGGGCCGGTCATAATCATGTCGTTAGACTTTTGAAATACAGGGTAAGCGTCATAACGTTCCAGAGCGTCTTTTACATCAAAACCTAACTTTTTTATATTTTCTATTGTATTTTTATCAACTACTGCTCCAGCTGCATCAGAATTATCCATACCATCAGAAGCAAGAGGTATAAATACGGAACTCTCATCAATCAATCCTTTTTGAATTGCTTTTAATCCCATATATAGATTCCTTCCCCCGCTTCCTCCCTTCTTATTTACTACGAGCTTTGGTTCACCGGCTGCCAAAACAACTGTATTTTCAGATTTTCCACTAAAAATTTTCCCGAGCGCTATTTCCGTCTCATCATATAATTCGGTTGAAGCAATCTTTGTATTAAAACCAAGCTCTTTGGCTTTTTTATCCATTGCCAATACAGCTGTTTCGTTTGAAACAAAAACAAAGTTATGAACATCTTTAAAATATTTATCTTCTTTCGGAGTTTCTATCAAATCAAACTTACCTAAATTATATTTATTTATAATTTCTGATGCGTCAGCTATAGTACTAGCATCCTTATAAGTTGGACCAGATGCAACATCGCCAAAATTCTTTCCTGGCACATCGGAGAAAATAATGCCTATCACTGTCGCTGGATATACGAGTTTTGCCAACCCACCACCCTTGAGTGTTGATATATGCTTTCGAACTGTATTCATTTCTGTAATTTTCTGCCCATATTTCAAAAATTCATCATAAAGAGCGACGTTTTGTCTGCGCTCGTTTTCGTCGTAACAAAGCAAAGAAGACCCGCCACCAGAAACAAGAACGATAATTAAATCCAGAGCGGTAGAATTTTTTACTATATTGTAAATTCTTTCTCCAGCATCAATATTTGACTGACTTGGCTTTGGATGAGTGCCAATAAAACTTTCAATATATTTCAAATTATCAACCTTATGCAATCCGACTATAGCGCCTTCCGTTATCCTAGACCCTAGAATTTTTTCTATAGCCAATGCCCCTTCAAGAGAAGCTTTACCAAGACCAATAACCTTTATTTTTTTAAATTTTGACAAAATAAAACTTTCTCCCATAATACTCAAAATATCATTCTCTAATTTGATAGAATTCAAAATAACATTAGATGTATTTATGGCATCAAGTCCTGACTCGGCAATCTGTAAAGCCAATTTACGATTTTCATTTGTTGCCAATTTATCAAAATTCTTTATCAAATGTGTAGCCATTTTATTTAATGAGATTTATAGGATTACCAGAAATAAAACCAGTAATATTATTAACAGTGACTTTCATAATCTCTTCTTCTGCTTCCTTAGAATAAAAAGCTATATGTGGAGTGACGGTTACTTGAGGCATATCTATCAATGCGTGGTCTTCCAATAGAACTTTATAATTCTTTACAGCATTAGTTTTTCCGCTACTTAAAATCTTGATTTCTTCTTTTAAATTCCTCTCATCTTCCAAAACATCGAGCCCTGCTCCAGCAATAATTCCTTTTCTTATTCCCCAAAGCAATGCCTCAGTGTCAATCAATGCTCCACGAGCCGTATTTATCAAATAAACTCCCTTTTTCATCTTTATAATATTTTCTTTATTTATCAAATGATGATTTTCTTTGGTATAAGGAGTATGCAAGGTTATAACATCAGAATTCAAAATAACGTCGTTAAAACTTTTATATTCAAATTTATTTTCTTTAGCGAAAGCTAAATCTTGATATAAATCATAAGCTATCACATTCATCCCAAAACCATTTCCAATTTTAATAACATTTTTGCCGATTTTCCCCGTGCCAATAACTCCTAAAGTTTTTCCTTTTAAATCAAAACCTCGCAATTCAGATATATCAAAATTGTCATGTTGTCGTAATTGATTGTTGGCTTTTTCAACTTTTCTAGAAAGATTTAAAAGAAGAGCAAAAGCAAATTCTGCCACAGTCACAGATCCATAAGCAGGAACATTAGAAACTTTTATTCCTTTTTTATTGCAATAATCTGTATCAATATGCTCAAAACCGGTTGAACTAGTATTTACAAATTTTAAATTCGGTAATAAATCAATAACACTTTTATCAACCAAAGAATTAGTAAAAACAGAGATGATTTCCGCATCTTTAACTGAAACTGCATTTTCTTTGCTTAATTTTTCCGTAAAAAAAGAAACTTGATCGTTTGGAAATTGCTTCGCCAAAGCTTTTTTCTCTTTATCTTGAATTTCGTTGAATATCTCAAAAAAGGCTATTTTCATGACCTTATTGTATCACAAATTAAACTTAATTAACACGATATTACTTGAACCAATCTGCAAAGAAAGAAAAAAATCCATTTGTTTTCTTTTCTGGGACTTTTGTCGAATTTTCATCTTCTACCACGACAATCACACCTTCCCCCTCTTTTGCCAAGCCGAATTTTTCACGAATGCTTTCTTCTACCCCACTATCTGTCTTTAATTTTAATATATCAGTTGAAAGCTTGTCTTTTTCTTTCTGTAATTCTAAAAATTTTTCTTCCGCTATATTTTTATTTTCTATAGTTGTCTGCATTTTTTTCATAAAACCAATCACACCCCATGCAAAAATTAACACAAAAATACCTAAAATTACCAAAACTGGTTTTGATTGCACGATGTTTCTCCAACTTCTCTTTTTTTGAAAACTTTTCATGATTTTCCCCTAAGTTAGACATAGGGGATTCCCCTATGTCTAACTTAGGATTTTTATGATATACTAGGATAATTATATGTTTTTCAACAAGAAAAATCAAAAGAAAATACAAGTGGTTTGGGCAATCGTCAGCATCCTCATCATTGTCAGCATGATTTTGTTGTACTCGCCTATCTTTAAGATAAAATAAAAACTCGTTGAAGGTTTTTTATTTTTCGTTAGAACGCATCATTTTCAAGAACACATCTTGAGGAATATTCACATGTCCACGCTCTTTCATTTTTTTCTTGCCTTTCTTTTGTTTCTCACGAAGCTTCATTTTACGTGTAATATCACCACCATACATATGGGCGGTAACGTCTTTTTTCATACCGGAAAGTGTGCGTGAAGAAATAATTCGGCCAAACGCTTTTCCTTGAATTTTCAAAGTAAACATTTGTCTAGGTAAAAGACTTTCTAATTTCACAACAGATTGTTCTGACTCTATAGCCACTCTTTTTTTGGAAATAACTTTGGAAAAAGCTGGGACTGGTTCATCAGCTACTAATATATCCAACCGAGTGACATCTGCCTTACGATTTCCAGCTATATTGTAAGAGATAGAGCCATAACCTGACGTGACACTTTTTAATTCATCGAAAAAATTACGCATCAATTCCCTAAGTGGCATTCGCACAGACAAAGATGAACGATTATCTCCGAAATTTTCCGTATCTCCCACTTCTCCTTCGTGGTCGAATAAAATCTGCATAATGTTCCCTAAATATTCTGATGGTGAAATTATCTTTGCATCAACCCATGGCTCAAAAACATTTTTTATAAGCCCATCGTCCGGAAAAAAATAAGGCGAATAGATTTTTTCTTTTTTCCCATTATTATTTTCCACTTCATAAACGATAGAAGGTGTAGTAATGACTAAATTCAAATTAAATTCCCTTTTCAATCTTTCAGTAATAATTTCCAAATGAAGCATTCCCAAAAATCCACATCGAAATCCTTTACCGAGAGACCCAGAAGATTCTTCTTCATAAGAAAAAGATGAGTCGGAAAGCTTCAATTTACCTAATGCTAATTTTAACAAAGCAAAATCATCGGCATCTTCTGGAAAAACGCTCGCCCAAACCACAGGCATCGGTTGCATATATCCAGAAAGCGCCGGCAATGGATTTGAAAATTTTGTAATAGTATCTCCGACAGAAGCGATTCCCGGCCTTTTTATACCAGTAACGATATAACCTATTTCTCCCGAAGATAGAGATTCACGCATAGTTTCTTCAGGTGAAAAAGTTCCCACTTCAAGAGCGATAAATTTTTCTCCAGAAACAGCAAAAATTAAATTGTCTCCCTTTTTTACTTTACCATCAAGCACCCGTACGAAAACTATAACTCCCCTATGATTTGAATATTTAAAATCAAAAATAAGCGCGCGAAGAACATCAGATGACCCTTTAGACACCGGATGTCCAAGTGTTTCTACTGGCGCTGGAATACGTTTTATAATTTCTTGCAAAAGATTTTCTACCCCTTCTCCTGTGCGTCCTGACACTTGCAAAACATCATCCGCATCGCAATTTAAAAGCTTTACAACTTCTTCTTTTACATCTGATATTCTAGCGAGCGGAGAATCAATCTTTGTAATGACGGGAATGATCTTCTTTGCATCTCCTTTGCCTCCCTCGCGAGCCATAGCGAGCGTAGTAAGCGTTTGAGCCTGAACCCCTTGTGTAGAGTCAACCAGTAAAATAGAGCCTTCTACGGCCTTTAAAGCGCGAGAAACTTCATAAGAGAAATCCACGTGTCCAGGGGTATCAATCAAGTTTAAAACATGCTTTTCTTTATTAAAAACATACTCCATTCGCACAGGTTGCATTTTAATTGTAATTCCACGCTCTCGTTCAAGCTCCATAGAATCAAGAACTTGATCACGCATTAAACGCTCTGGAACAGTATGCGTAATCTCAAGCATTCTGTCCGCCAAAGTGCTTTTACCATGGTCTATGTGGGCGATTATTGAAAAATTTCTAATATGTTTTAAATCCATATTGTTAAATTACATTCTTAAACCCTCCTGCTTGAAGGTCCCAAAGTTTTTTATATAATCCACCTTTTTTCTTTGCAAGTTCATTATGAACTCCATCTTCAATAATTTTCCCTTTATCAATTACGATAATTCTATCCATCTCTCTTACCGTTGAAAGCCTGTGCGCCACAACAATCGTAGTTTTGCCTTTAATAAGTGTGTGCAAAGCGTCTTGAATCAAAGATTCAGAATGAGAATCAAGTGAACTGGTTGCTTCATCTAAAACAAGAATCGGAGCATCTTTTAAAATTGCCCGAGCAATAGCAACACGCTGGCGTTCTCCACCAGAGAGCTTCACTCCCCTTTCTCCAACAAAAGTTTTATACCCGTGTGGTAATGCATCAATAAATTCATCACAATGCGCAAGGTGAGCGGCCACCAATACTTCTTCGTCAGTTGCGTCTCGTCTACCATATCGTATGTTGTCTAAAAGAGTGCGATGAAAAAGAATTGGATCTTGAGGAACGAAAGAAATTTTCTCCCGAAGATTCTTTTGAGAAATTTTACTTATATCAATCCCATCAATCATGATTTTTCCAGAATTTATATTAAACAACCTGAGGAGAAGACGCACAAAGGTAGTCTTGCCTGCTCCAGAACTTCCAACAATAGCAATTTTTTGACCAGCTTTAATTGTTACAGAAAAATTATCTAATACTTTAGTATTATTGTTCTCATAAATATAAGTAACATTATCAAATACGACTTCTCCTTTTATATTACCCATCACTTTCGTAGATTTATCTATGATTTCATATGGAGTATTTAAAATATCAGCCATTTCCTGCGCATCAGCAAAATTTTCATAATATGATCGCACAAGACCGCCAAAACTCCACAAATTTTCAATTAAACGAATTAGATAATTTTGCAATAAAACAATCACCGGTAAAGTTATAAGTCCAAGCTTCCAATCACCAAGAACAATCCAAAAAATTATAAATTCAATACAAATTGAATAAAAGCTTTCTATGGTAGAAAGTCCTTCCCATAAATACCAGTTAAAAACTTTCTTTTGTCTTTGATCTTGAACGACATCATTAATATATTTTTTTTCATATTCCTGACCAGTAAATAATTGAATTGAGGAATGATTACCAATAGAATCAGACAAAGCACCAATAGTTTTTGAATCAGCTTCCGAAGCGATAACATCGTATTTTAATTTAAGCCGAATATAAATAAAAGCTGTTAACAAAAAGACTAAACAAAAAACTCCTAAGATGTAAGAATATTTCGGAAATAAAGTATAGATTGCAATGACCGTACCAGAACTACGAATAATAAGTGGCAAACCGTCTGACATCATCCTGTCTGTGATTTGTTCAAAAGATCTGGCGTATTTATTTATTCTTTGGGTCAAAGAACCGCTAAAATTATTAGCAAAGAATGAATATGAATGACCAATCATATAAGAAAAAGCTTGATTACGAAGACCAGCGATAGTTTGCGCTTCAAAATACGCAAGAGAGAATCCTGAAATTCGGCGAAAAATCCAACGAATAAAACTTAAGAATAAGACAAAAAGAATTATTGATTTAGCAAGTCCTACAACTGTGAAATTATTTGTACTTAAAACATTCCAAAGATTCAGATATTGAAGTGGAATAAAAACATCTAAAGCAGAACTGGCTATCGTAAGAACAATAACAGCAAAAAGAGGCATTTTGTAATGCTTCATCACCTGCCAAAAATATTTAAGCACCAACCTACGGTGCAATTTAGAATAATTCCTTTCCATATTGTATGGAACTACATTCTACCAGAAAAAGCTTGTATTTCAAAGCTCTTCTTGAGAAGGAGCAACAATTTTTGCTTTCCAGAATTTTGTCTTGAAAGTCTCTATCAAATACTTCAGTTCTTCATTTTCAAGTAAATACAACACCAAGATGGCGACTGCGATGCCCGCGATGCCAGAAATGAATCCTTGTAAAAATACTCCCCAAAATGTGGTAGTACCAAAAATAGGAGAAAGAATATTCAAACCAATATAAGCAACCAAACCGAGGAAAAAAGACGCGCCCAAACTTTGGAAAAATGTCTTTGTAATAAAAGATTCTCCGTTCATAAAATCCTTTCTAACAAAAAACCAAAGGAAAACAGAATTTAAAATAGTCCCAATGGAATAAGCAAGTGGTAACATCAAAACTTCTGTGCCTGGTATATCATTCACCTTGAGAATTGATTCTATAAAAAAACGGAATATGAGCACATTCTTGAAAAGAAAAGTTAAAAAGAAAGACAAAGCTATGATTAAAACAGAACAAGAAAAATTGACTATAAGGGGGCGTTTGGTATTACCAGTAGCATAATAAGATCGAGAAAGAAGAGTAATCATACCTTGTGAAAGAATTGAAAAAGAAAAGACTGCCAAACAAGCTGCCACTAAACGAGTATTTTCCCAAGAAAAACTTCCTGAACCAAGTATCACACGAACAATCTGGGCACGAATTACAATAAAAAGAAATATCACAGGGAAAGACCAGAAAACTATCGCTCGAGCGGCTGATTTTAAATGAATTTTAAACTCATCCATTTTTCCCAAAGAAATTGATTTTGCTAAAGTAGGAAAAGCAGCGACTGCATAAGAAATGCCTATAATATTAAGAGGAACAGATTGAAGATTAAAAGCAAAATTAAATACTGAGATAGACCCACTCTTTAAAAATGAAGCCAACGCAATTATAGAAATAAGGGCAATGTTATTAAAAGCAAGACCAAGAGTCCTAGGAAGCGAAGTGATAGCCACTTTTTTTATATCCTCAAAATTGATAAGGGTGGAAAATCTTGGCGTAAACCCACAACTTTTTGAAGCAATTATTTGTATAGCAAAATGCATAAATGCGCCGAAAACCACACCTAAAGCCAAACCATAAATTCCAAAAATTGGATATAAAAATATAACTCCTACTATAATGCCTAAATTATAAAAAATTGGACTTAAAGCGTAGATGAAAAATTTTCTAAAAAGCTGGGTGACTGTTCCAAAAAGATTGGAAAGTCCTAAAAGTATCGGGGAAAGCAACATTATGCGAGAAAGAATAATTAATTCTTTTTGAAAAAAGGGAGTGAATCCAGGAGCAATGATAGAAACCAAAAATGGCATCAGAAAGAAAGCAAAAAGAGAAACAACTAACATTACGGCAAAAAAAACAGTGAAAATATCATTCATGTATTTTTTAGCTTCTTCTGTGACTTCTTCCCCTTTCATCTTTGCCACTAGAAAAGGAATGAGTACAGTGACAGAAGCCAAAGATGCTATACATATAAAGATAAGGTCCGGCACACGAAAAGCGGCATAATAAGCATCAAGTGATGCTGAAGGACCAATAAAATAAGCAATAGAACGATCACGAAAAAGAGCTAAAATTTGAGAAAACAAAGTAAAGAAACCCAAAACAAGCGCCGCTTGGTTTATGTTTACAGACTCTTTGCTAAAAATTCTGAAAATTTTCTCCATCCTTTTAAGGGCTTAATTAACTTAAATTACTATATTAATAAGTCTGTTTTTTACGTAAATTGTCTTTTTTATTTCTTTACCAGACACATGTCTTGAAATAATCTCATTGGAAAGTGCTTGTTTTTTTACTTCTTCTTCCAAAGCTCCATTTCGAATCATAATCTCAGTTCTGACCTTACCATTTATCTGCAACACAATTTTAACTTCTTCATCTTTCATTAAACCTTCATCCCATTTTGGCCAAGCTGAAAAATTTATGGATTTTTTCTCTCCTAACATATTCCAAAGTTCTTCTGTAATGTGTGGCGCAAATGGTGAAAGAATAATTAAAAACTTTTTATAATCTTCCACTGAAACAGCTTCTGCTTTTTCCATCTCTGTCGCAAGTATCATCATTGCAGATATGGCCGTATTGAAATCCATGCTTTCTATATCTTCTGAAACCTTTTTTATTGTTTTATGAAGAATTTTCAAAATAAAAGAATTCTGAAGGCGGAAGGTTCCATCCGAAGGGTGGAGTAAAGCCAAAGAATTCTTATGTTTTGAAAATTGTTCACCAATTCGCCAAACTTTTTCAATAAATCTCCTAGACCCAATAATACTGTCTGTGGACCAAGCGACGGATTGATCAAACGGCCCCATAAACATTTCATATATTCGCAAAGTATCGGCTCCATATAGTTTAATTATTTCATCCGGATTTATTACGTTACCTTTTGATTTTGACATTTTTACTCCCCCTTCAGCTAAAATCATTCCATGGGAAGTTCTTTTCGCATAAGGTTCAGAGGTTGGAACAATTCCGATATCAAAAAGAAATTTGTGCCAAAAACGAGAATACAAAAGATGCAAAGTCGTATGCTCCATTCCCCCGTTATACCAATCCACTGGCGTCCAATATTTAAGTTTTTTAAAATCCGCAAAAGATTTTTTATTTTTTGGATCAATATAACGCAAAAAGTACCAACTTGAACCAGCCCAGTTTGGCATTGTGTCCGTCTCACGTTTTGCAGGACCTTTACATTTCGGACATTTTACATTGACCCATTTTGTAATATTCGCAAGTGGTGATTCTCCGCTATCTGTCGGCTGATAATTTTTAACTTTAGGGAGCTCTATTGGTAAATCACTCTCCGGTACTGGCACCCATCCACACTTGTCACAATTTATCATCGGTATAGGTTCACCCCAATATCTTTGTCGAGAAAAAACCCAATCACGAAGCTTAAAATTAACCGCGCGCGTTGCCCAATCCTTATTCTCTAGATATTTTATTATATCTTCCCGAACTTCATCCCACCTACGTCCTTTGAACACTTGTGGTTCTTCTAAAATTCCATCCGGCTCTCGATAAAAAATTTCTTGTTTCCTTACTTGTTCTGCCTGTATTGGATCTTTTGGAAAAAGCACTGGGTGAAGTGGAATGTTAAATTTTTTGGCAAATTTATAGTCTCGCTCATCATGAAAGCTACAGTTCACAATACCTGTACCATAATCTGCAACCACAAAAGACGCTACCCATATAGGCAACTCCCTCTTTGCTGGAGGATATTCCACAAAACGACCAGTAAAAATTCCATCTATTTCTTCAGTTTTTTCATAGATTCCCTTATTTCGCTTATCTATCATTTCTCTGGCTTTTTTCATTACAGACTTTTCAAATGGCGTCCCTTTTACTAATTCAAAAAGTTTCGGGTGTTCCGGCGCAATTACTGTAAAAGTCTGAGCCATATGTGTTTGAGGAATAGAATCATACATTTCAAAATGCATATTCAAATCTTTTACTTTGAATTTTAAATTCACTCCTTCAGACCTCCCTATCCAATTTCTTTGCTGAATTTTTATTTTTTCTAGAAAATTTACATCATCCAAATCTTTATCTAATCTCTCGGCATATTTTGTGATAGCGAGCATCCACTGCTCTTTCTCACGCTTTTCTACCTCTGTGCCACATCGTTCACACTTTCCATCTACAACCTCTTCATTTGCAAGACCAATTTTATCTTTTGGACACCAATTTATATTTATCTTATCTTTGTAAGCCAAACCTTTTTCATACATTTTCAAAAATATCCATTGCGTCCATTTATAGTATTCTGAATCAGTCGTATTTACTTCTCGAGACCAATCAAAAGAAAATCCACCAGCTTTAAGTTGTTTGCGGAAAATATCTGTATTCTTTTTTGTAACCTTTTGCGGAAGAATACCAGTTTTAATAGCGTAATTTTCTGTCGGCAAACCAAATGCATCCCAGCCTATCGGATATAAAACATTAAAACCTTCAGCTCTGCGCTTTCGGCAAATGATATCCATCGCTGTATTACTTCTAATGTGTCCAACATGGAGGCCTTCACCAGACGGATAAGGAAATTCTATAAGCCCGTAAAACTTTGGTTTTTCATCAAAGTCTTTTGCTTCATAAACCTTATTCTTCTCCCATTCTTTCTGCCATTTTTTTTCTATCTTTAGGTGATTATATTCTTTCATTTTTTATTAATCATTCTTGAACTTTTTAATTGCTAGCCAAATAAGAATAGCTAATGCAATAGCTAAAATTACAACTTTTATTAAATCGTCAGCAGAACCCCAATATCGCATTGAAGCAATAATAAATGACATTACTCCAGCTATGGACAAAGCAATTCCAACCACTAAATTTCTCCTGAAAAAGTTTCCAATTGCAACGCATATCGCGCCCAAGAGAACAAGTGTAATGAAAACATTTCTGTCATAAACTTTTTGAGCAGCCTCAAAAGTATTTCGGCAAGTAAATTGCAAATCACAATAACCTTTTGGCTGTATTTCTCCCATAATTATCGGCTTGCCATAATAAGTATCATTTGTCCATTGCCCTCCTTGATCCACACAAGCTTTTTGATTGTCAGGAATAGTTATAACTTGTGAAGTATTTGGACAAAAATTTTCATATAAAGGTCTTTTATAAGCTAAAGAAAGAGCATAATTAAAGAACATATTAAGCACAATAACGATACCAATAATAAGAGACCACTTCAAAACTTTTGATTGTTTTTGCATTATTATATTCTACTCCAAACAGCCGTATTTGCCAACGGAATAATTCTACTGTTAGATTTCTCTAAAACGCAAAGTTCACCGGATTCTGTATTGCCCTTAAAATCTTTCATAGTTTCACTCAATGCATATTTCAAGGAAAGTGAAGAAGAATCAATCGCATAAGAAGTCAAAATCACAAAGAGGGGTTTATCGCTCAAAACTTTTCGCACAGAAGTGAGAAGTTTTGGCAACATTTCTTCTATTTTCCATACTTCTCCTTTTGGTCCTCGGCCGAACTTTGGCGGGTCCATAATTATCGCATCATATTTATTCCCTCTTTTTTCTTCTCTTTCTAAAAATTTAATGGCATCATCTTCTATCACTCGCATTGGAGCTTTGGCTAACTCAGCATTTAGCTTCTGATTTTCTTTCGCCCAATTCAAAGTTTGTTTAGAAGCATCTAAATGAGTCACTTCCACCCCTGCACGCAATGCAAAAAGGCTCGCCACGCCAGTGTAGCCGAATAGGTTTAGAAATTTTATTTTTCTTTGCCCGTCGGAGCCTTGACGAAGTCGGGTCTCTATAAAATCCCAATGACTTGCTTGCTCTGGAAAAAACCCTAAATGCCTAAATGGAGTCGGAGAAGCTAAAAATTTAATTCCCTTATATTCCATTTCCCATTTATCTTCTATTTTTTTATTTTCCATTTTCCACCCAGCCTTCGCACCAACCTTAGAACTCCAAAACTTGCCGTCTATTTTCTCCCATTCTCCATTCTTTAAAGTTTTAGACCAAACAGCATCCTCATACGGACGCACAAAAGAATATGGACCAAATTTCTCCAACTTCTCCCCTTCACCAGTATCTAAGAGTTCATAATCTTTCCAATCTTTTGAATAAAAAATATTTATCATATTAAAAATTCTATCACATCTCCATCTTTTACTATATATTCTTTTCCCTCAGTGCGGACCCAACCTTTTTCTCGAGCCTTCGCAAAACTTCCCGCTTGAATCAATTGTTCATAAGACACAACTTCCGCACGAATAAATTTTTGCTGAAAATCAGTGTGTATAGAACGACCGGCAAAAGGCGCAGTTGCCCCACGAAGAGTGGTCCAAGCCCTAGATTCGTCTTCCCCTGTTGTAAAAAAAGTAATTAAATTCAGCAAATCATAACTAGCTTTAATAAGATTATCTAATCCAGTTCCAAAAATCGGATCAACTTCTATATGTGGACCAGGTAATTTGGAAACAAAATCTTTTTTTATATTTTCTGCTGCCTCAGAAGTATTTAAAACATAAAGTGTGGGCTTTTTTATTCCCGCAGTCTCTAATTCAAAATTTATGACTTCTATATCAAAAAGCGGATCAATCTTGTCATGAACATGAATCATTTGCTTGTCTTCAAAGATTCTCACTACCTCAATGATGGCATCCACTTCGCGAATATGGGAAAGAAATTTATTACCGAGTCCAGCTCCTTCACTGGCCCCTTTCACGAGTCCCGCAATGTCCACAAACTCCACAACTGCTGGTATTGTTTTCTTTGATTTAGAAATTTCAGAAAGTTTGGTTAAACGCTCATCTGGAACCGGTACAATACCGACAGATGGATCAATCGTGCAAAAAGGATAATTTTCTGCTGGCACACCCTTTTTCGTGAGCGCGTTAAAAAGCGTGGATTTTCCCACGTTTGGCAGACCAACAATTCCAATTGAAAGTGACATAAATAGAATATAACAGAAAAAAAGCTATCTTCAAAATGTTAAAAACACTAATTCTTTTCAATAGAAATGATTTTTCCATTATCTAAATGGACAATGCGTTCTGCAAATTTACTATATTCCACCTCATGCGTAACCATTATTATGGTTTGCCCACCCTTATGCAATTCCTTAAAAATATCCATAATAATGCGAGAAGATTCATTGTCCAAATTTGCTGTTGGTTCATCAGCAAAAAGAATTTTCGGATCATGGGCAATGGCTCGCGCAATACTAACTCTCTGTTGTTCCCCTCCAGAAAGCTGTCCTGGTAAATTATTCAATCTATCCTTAAGACCGACTGTAGTTAAGTGTTCTGTCGCTTTTTCATAAGCATCTTTTTCTGGATAATTTAGCATAAGAAGAGGTAAAACGACATTTTCTAGTGCTGTCATTTCTGGAAGTAAAGCATAATCTTGAAATACATATCCCAGCTTTGAAAGACGAAAAGATGTTCGTTCAGCAGAACTCAAGTTAAGTACATTTACTCCATCAATTTTTATTTCTCCGCTTGTCGGCTCATCTAATAAACTTATTTGGTAAAGAAGAGTGCTTTTACCAGCTCCAGAACGACCCATAATGGCAACAAAGTCTCCACTCTTGCAAACAAAATCTATTCCTTTCAGAACTTCTGTTATAATCTCACCGTCACGAAATGCTTTTTTTAAATTTTTTACTTCAATCATATTTAATGTAAATTAATTTCTTCCTAAAATTGAATCAAGGGTATTTTTACGAACAACCAATCTAGCTGGAATAAATCCGGCAATAATCGTCGTAACCATCAATAGTCCCACTCTAAGCATAGTACCGCTAATGGGAGCCACTAATATTCCATCACTGAAAGAAAAGTCTATTGGGTGCGCCGCCATCCAAGGCTGAAGAAATCCATAAAGAACAACAACACCAATAACAGAACCGCAAAGAGCATAAAAGAAAGATTGTAAAATATATGATATTTCAATCGCCGCTTCATTAATACCAATTCCTTTTAAAATTCCTATAAACTTTCTTCTGGTAATAGCATTAATAAAGATAACTATAAATATAGTAATAGAAGCAACAACTAGCCCAATAGAAGAAAGCATATTTGCTAACAAAGAAAAAGTGTCAATCATATCTTTAATCATTTTTGGCTGAGCATCAATATAAGTTTGCACCTTCGCAACCTTATCTATACCATTTCTTTTTAAAAGATCCCGTATCATAGAAGGATCTGTTCCTGACTCTAATTTAATTGCTATCTCATCCACATTATAATCGTTTCTACCTATCATATTTCGCAGTTGAGAATCTATCATAAATACTCCTAAGGAAAGTTGATCAACCTTGGATTTTACTATGCCCTTAACGGTAACCTCGCGTTCTACTCCATTTACGGCCATACGAATCTTTGTACCTGGTTCAATATTCTCAAGCGCTGAAAATCCCGGATAATCAAAATCCATATATTTTTTTGTAAGATAAGATCCTATCAATACTTGGTCATAATCACCCGGAACCAAATATTCCCCTTCCACTATAAATTTTGAGAGATTAGTTACATTGTTTTCAGCAACAGGATTTATCCCATAAATTGAAGCTGCAGCAATATTTGGTTTTTCTTTTTCACTGGTACGCGTTTTATAATTTGCCTCCAAGGTGCCTCCTTCCAGATACCGCGCCGACATATATTCCAACTGGGGTAAAGACTTTACAATATTAATAATTTCCGGACTATTTTCTATATAAGTTTTATTATTTAAACTAGAAATAATCACATCACTTGTATAATGAGTGCGTACAGCATCAATCGCACCCTGAAGAAGTCCAACTAAAATTCCAGTGACCACCACTAAATTGAGAAAAGTAAAAAACATTACAAAAATTATAAGCACCGTAGTCCAAGGACTTGATCTTCTTATTTGTCGTCTGGCCAAAAAAAGGCCCATACGTATATTTAATGAAGAAAACATTTTATTTTACTATAGAATTAGACGGATTAAGCAAAACTTCATCGCCATCTGCCAAACCTGAAATAACTTCAAATTGACCCAAGGCAGAGGTGCTACCCAACACAACTTCAACATCTTTTTTTTCTTTATCAACTATTATTTTTACAAACTTTTTTCCATCTTTATCAAAAACAACTCCACCTGGGATAACAATAACATTGGGCTTATTAAAAGTCGTTATTGAGACATTCGCTGTCATTCCTGATTTTATACGCTCGTCTTTTCCACTAAACTGTAATTTTGTTTTATACGTAGAAACTCCATCCTTTAATGTTTCTGCTGGATCTATTGATATGACTTTTGCATAAAATAGTGCGCCTGACCCATAAGCATCTAAAATCACTTCTGCTTCATCTCCTAGTTTGATTTGAGCAATATTTACTTCAGGAATATAACTCTCTATCTGAAAAACATCTGCGCTCATCATAGAAATCAAGGAAACATTTGGAGAAGAAATCTCACCGACTTTAGCATCCATTTTTGTTATGATTCCATCAAAAGGAGCAAAAATGAATCTGTCATTGTAATCGCTTTGCGCTACCAATAACGCGCCACTTACTGCCGATAAATCTTCAGGTCTGGCGCTTGATTCTTTCAAAACTAAAGCTGATTTTGCTTGATCTAAATTTGATTTCGCAACACTGACTAATCTACTTTGGGTTTCAAGAGCAGACTGATATGCATTAAAATTTGTAAGATAACTTGCAGATTTTTTATTTGGAATTGAAATCACCCACTCCGCAACAGAGACGGAAGAAGAGGGAAAAATAATATACAAACCAGAATCACCTATGGGTTGAGGATTCATAGTTGTAACAATTCCCGAACCCGTAGTAAGTCCTGAAACATTAAAATTAGAACCATTGCTGGCAGAATAAATACTAATCTTTATTTGACCTTCTTTTCCTAAAATATAATTACCACTTATAGTAGGAGAAGTATAATCGCTAGCATTATAAGAAGGAAGAGCCTCCAAGCCAGAATTTAAAAGATCTTGATATGCTGTTTTCACCGCTAAATCTTGCTGTTTTACAACCGTATCAAAATTGGTCTGAGCCGTTTCTACTACGGATTTTGCTACATCTATATCTTCACTCGTTGCACCATTTACGGTTTTTTTATAATTTGCTTGTGCTATTTCAAGCGCACCCCTTGCATCACCAGAATTCAAACTCACAATTTTATCTCCTTTCTTAATAAAATCTCCAACTTTAAAATAGATTTGGTCAATTCTAGCCGAACTCTTAAAACCAAGGTCTACACTTTCAGCTGGAACAACCTTACCAGATACAGAAACTTGATTGATAAAATCTTTATGGCTAACCACAATAGTGGTATCTGTCGTCTTTTTGTTACTAAAAATAAATATTCCAACAATTACTAAAAATACAGCAATAACACCGTAAAGGTATCGCCTATTCTTAAGAATAAAAAAAACTTTCTTTAAAAAAGTCATATATGTTTATTATACCAAACGCTAGAAACAAAAACTACCCTTCTAAAATCTCAAAATCATCGCCTTCATTTAGAACAGTTCTTTTTTGACGTATAAAATAAACTGCAACGGCGCTAGTGCCGATAAAAACTGTCAAAACCAATGCTAAAAAATATGCACGAACTCCATTGTTCTCCACTACATCACTAGAGATAGCAGAAGCTGGTAAATTTTCTTCTGGAATTTGCTCATCAATTACAAATGAATCATCTGGAATAGACGTTGCAACTTTAGATTTTATATTTTTTGATGAAATTGATACGCTGGCTAAAACAGCGACAGAGGCTCCGTAATCAAAAACAGTTTCTCTTTGTGGAGTCAATAATTTTAAAGTATTTTTGTCTGAAATTAGTAAATTGGTAATTTTTGGAGAAACAATAATTTTCTTTTTCGTTTTTAAAATCGTATTTTGAGGAAAAATAAAACTTCTTTCATTACTGGACAAAATCCAGTTTGAAATATCAGCGTCATAATTTGTATTATTTGTCAGTTCCACGAAGAAATCTCTTTCATCTCCTACTGCTGATATTGAAATGTCCGCCCCTGCAACTTTGATTGTTATTTTACTAGACGCATCTGGAATATTTCCATAATAATTCAAATAATATTCTAAACTGACGTCATATTCACCAGGGTAAAAATAAGTATGAGTAAATTTTTGCAAACTATTCACATTACTAATTCTTATTTCTTTTGAATCCCCATCACCAAAATTCCAAAAATATTTTCCATAATTCAATTTCTCTCCATTGGTGCCATAAGCAATCCCCTCTAAAGTAAATGGCAAACCAGTCATTGCAAATGATTTTCCGATAATTTGAACTTTCATTTTTACTTCTTCTGTTGTTTTTTCTTTTATTTCTGTTGTGGTTGATGTAGAAGAGCTGGTGTTAGTTAAATTGTTATTATTAAAAGAAGTAGCTGAGTTTACATTTACAACTCCTGGTGTGGGTGTGGAAACAATCCAAGAACCAGTTTCTGTCTTTTGTATACTTTTCCCCTCCACTGGATTGGATGGACAAGAACTATCACAATCGTTCGAGTCTCCCCAGCCTACTTTGTTTACAACCTCTCCACTTGAATTTTTTATTTGAATAGTATTTGACTCAGTAAGAGTTAAAGAATCTAAAATAATATCAGAATTATTTAATATATTCTTTGAAATCACAAAATAGCCATTTGCATTTATTATTTTTCCTTCAAAATTTGGACTGGAAACAAGAGAGCCAAAACTGCTTCCATTTGCTGTTTTCCTTTGCATATACCAATCCGTCAAATCAACCACCTCATTACCAGTATTGTAAAGTTCTAAAAATCTTTCTCCTGTGGGAGACAATTCCACTTCATTTATCACTATTTCCGCTTGTGCAAAATTGAATTTGGAAAAAAATAAGAATATCGCTAAAATTAAAACTAATTTTCTATATTTTTTCATAATGTGATAGAATAATACCATGAGTGAAAATGATAATAAAATAGATTTTTTGGCAATTGGGGATATTGTCGTGGACGCATTTATAAAATTAAAAGATGCAGAGATAAATGGAGTAGCAGATACGCCAAGTTATAAAATTTGCATTCCTTTCGCAGAAAAAGTCCCTTATGAAGATGTTTTTGTTGTATCTGCTGTTGGAAATGCGGGAAATGCCGCCGTTTCTTCTGCCCGTCTAGGACTACAAACTGCACTCGCCACAAATATCGGCAATGACAGAGAAGGAGAAGATTGTTTAGCTGTGTTGAAAAAAGAAAAAGTTGATACAAGTTTTGTAAAAATAAATGAGGGCGCAAAAACAAATTATCATTATGTGCTATGGTATGGCGCGGAACGCACTATATTGATAAAGCATCAAGACTATAAATACATATTGCCAGAAATTGGAAATCCAAAATGGATTTATTTCAGTTCTGTAAATGAAACTGCATTCCCTTTCCATTTAAAACTTGCAGATTATTTAGATACCCATAAGGACACAAAATTTGCTTTTCAACCTGGGAAATTTGAAATCAAACTAGGAAAAGAAAAACTAGATAGACTCTATAAACACACAGCTATGTTTTTCTGTAATGTTGAAGAGGCGGAAAAAATTCTCGGAATAGATGATTTAGATGTAAAAGATTTATTAAAAAAAATGCACGAGCTAGGACCAGAGACTGTAGTCATCACTGATGGACCAAAAGGCGCATATGCCTATGATGGAAAAGATATTTATTTCATTAAGCCTTACCCTGATCCAAAACCTCCATACAGTCGCACTGGCGCCGGAGATGCATTTTCTTCAACTATCGTATCTGCAACTATTTTAGGTAAAACTTTGCCAGAAGCTATGGCTTGGGGAGGAATCAACGCAATGTCTGTCGTCCAACAAGTCGGCGCACAAAAGGGACTATTATCTCGTGAAAAAATTGAAGAATATCTCAAAAACGCTCCAGCTGACTATAAAGCTAATAAAATATAAATGAAAAAGTGAGCTCGGAATAATCCTGCTCACTTGCGGTGGGTGTGCATTCTCGTCTGCATCACCCACCCACAAGTGGTGATGCAATCATCCCGTCCCCTTGGCTGACACCGGAGGCGGATGGCGACGTTCGAGCGGATGAATAGGGGGAACTAATGGTGTATATTTTTCTATAACATCCACCACCATCTTCCTTAAGCTTTCTTCAGGAATCCACCCAAACCCATTATTTCGAAAATGATCAACTATTTCTTGAATGTTCAAATTGCCTCCTTGTTCTCTACTTGTTGCCGAAGAGTATACCCAACCACCATTGACGGTCAGCTTCCGTCCACACCTCAGGGGTGGGTAAAGGTTTCAACTGTTCTACCAACGTTAAATCACCTCGCAGGAACCTTTTAGCACCTTCAACCCCATTCATTTTGACAAGAACAGCTTCAACGAGCTGAAGGTCAACACTAGCGATCATTGCTTCCATGTTTTTTCTCCTCCGACCATTGGTCGGCATTGTTTCTCCACCTAATCGACGGAGAGCCACACGATTGCGGCAACTACATGCAAATAACAACCTTCAGTGGTAGTCATAGCCAGAAAATACCGAATAATCAGTAACTTTTGGCTACAACTACCAACCTTAAAATACCTTTTTAATGAACATTTTATTGTTTATATAATAATATATTTTAGAGAATTTGTCAAAAAATTTAAGACTTCCTTTTTAACACTTTTTTTACCGCTTCTTTGATAGAATTTTTACCCATACCATAATGCTCTATGAGTTCATTAGGTGTACCGCTTTGTCCAAATTTATCTTGCACTCCGACAAACTCCATAGGCACAGGATAATTTTGCGCGAGGACTTCTGCAACAGCCGAACCCATTCCCCCAGCTATTTGATGTTCTTCCACTGTCACAATTCTTTTTGTTTCTCTTGCAAGAGCAACAATAGCTTTCACATCAATTGGCTTTATGGAGGACAAATTCATTACTTTTGTTTTTATGCCTTCGCCTTCTAATTCTTTCGCCACAAGTAATGCGCGATGCATCAATCCGCCAGTCACGATTATTCCTACTTGCGCGAGCCCCATTTCCGGCATCCAATAAATTTCTGCTTTGCCAAGTTCAAAAGGAGTTTTTTCTGTGGTAATAATAGGAGTCTTTTCACGAGCCAAACGCAAATATGCCGGCTTATCACTTTTTGCGAGAACCAATACAGCCTTCTTGGCTTCTATCGCATCACAAGGAGAAATGACATCCATGTTCGGCATCACTCGCATCAAGGCAATGTCTTCAAGAGCCTGATGAGTTCCCCCATCAGGACCGACAGAAATTCCAGCATGCGAACCCACTATTTTTACCGGTCGGTCATTATAGGCTATCGTCGTCCTTATCTGTTCCCAATTTCTACCCGGAGAAAACATCGCATACGAAGCACAAAAAGGAATCTTACCCATTGCCGACATACCGGAAGCTATTGTCACCAAGTTTTGCTCTGCCACACCAACTTCTACGAATCTTTCTGGAAATTTTTCCGCAAACACATTCATCTGTGTGGATTCAACCAAGTCTCCACAAAGCCCAACAACATTTTTATCTATTTCTCCAGCCTTGAGCAGTCCCTCTCCGAAACCTTTTCGAATAGGAATTTGTTCAACATCTTTGTCAAAAATTTTCGGATTAAGTTTTAATTTAGGGTTTAACATATTACTGATGTTCGCTTTTAATTTTTCCACCAAGCGTCCTTAACTCATGCAATGCCATTTTTGCTTCTTCTTTATTTGGCGTCTTACCATGCCATTTAAAATTCTTTTCAAATTCGTGCACGCCTTTACCAGGTATCGTATGAGCAATTATAACTGTCGGTTTATCTTGAACCTTACGAGCTTCTTCTACGGCTTCATTTAAAGCTTTCATATCGTGCCCAGAAACTTCTATCACATGCCAATTAAAAGCTCGTAATTTATCAGCCAATGGTTCGAGGGGCATAACATTTTCAGTAATACCATCTATTTGTATATTATTTCTATCAATTAATGCAATTAAATTTCGCAATTTATTTTTCCCCGCGAACATAAATGCCTCCCAAGAATTTCCTTCATCCAATTCCCCATCAGACATAAAACAATAAATAAATCTGTCTTTATCTTTTCCGTCCATCTTGTCGGCTAAAGCCATACCGGAGGCTTGTGAAAGCCCGAGACCAAGTGGGCCAGAAGAAGTTTCAACATAAGGCAGATATTCTCTATGAGGATGACCTTGTAATCGGGTGCCAAATTTTCGCAAAGTCTTTAATTCCTCAAGCGGGAAATATCCAGCGTGCGCCATCGTCGCATATAAAACCGGACAAATATGCCCGTTACTAAGCACCAATCTATCCCGTTCATCCCAAGATGGATTTTTGGGACTATGTTTTAAAATATGAAAATAAAAAAGAGTAAAAACATCAGCCATACCTAGAGGTCCTGCTGTGTGCCCACTTCCCGCTTCTAAAAGCATTTCAATAATACTTTTACGAATATCGTTCGCTTTATTTTCTAATTCTTTTATTTTAGCGTCAGTAAGAAGCATTACTATAATTATACTAGATTTTGGAAACTTTGGAGTGTGCCGATAGGGTCATTACTTTTCCAAATACTAGAACCTATGCAAAGCCTATCTGCGCCGGCATCAAGTATTTTTTCCGCATTTTGTGAATTAATACCTATATCTACTGAAATAGTCACTCCCGGCAAATTCTTTTTTAAGAATTTTATATTTTCCAATGCTTTATCGGAGAACTCTTCACCTTGAAAACCGATTTTGTCGGAACCCATACAATGCAAGAAATCCACCTTGTGAGAAAGTCTAGATACTACAGATAAGTCATCATTCGGTTTAAAAGCAAGCCCTATCTGTGTGATATCTCGCACATACATATCCAATCCTTCTAAAAAGTGTTCAAACTCTTCAATATTTTTCTGCGCCCCTAAATGAAAAATTATTCTTTTTGGCCCCAACTTCATATATAAATCAAAATTCTCCACTGCATCTGCTACCATCAAATCAAGTTCAAAATCAAACTCATCCCAAAAAGGCATTCCCTCTTCTTCATTTACAATTTTACAAAAATCATAATCGTTAAAACCACCAGAAGCAAAAGGCCAGCTTTGACTCGGCACAAAAACACCATCACAAACATCTATCTGAACACATTTTGCATTGTGCCTTAATGCTGTAAGTTTATTTTTTATTTCGTTAAAATTTTTTTCTAAAATTGCTGGAATTATTTCGCTCATATTCTTATTTTATACCTAATTTCTCTTTTTGTCTTTTTACTTCTTTAACAAGTAAATCATGAAAAACTCCATTTGAAGCAATAAAGTGATTTTCGGGAAATTTCCAAGCCACACCTTCCAAGGTTGTTATTTTACCTCCCGCTTCTTGCACCAACAAAATTCCTGCTGCAAAATCATAAGTAGTGTTTCCACCAAGCTGAATATTTGCTTCCAATCCGCCCCTCGCGACATATGCGAGCTCTACGGCTGTCGATCCTAAATTTCTTACTGAACGGACTGCTTTTGGTAAATCATGATAAAGATTTAAAAGAAGCTCTTTTTCTTTATCTATTTTTTTCCCTGGAGACACTGTGATAATAGCATGGTCTTGATCATCTTTTGAAATAAAAATTCTTTTATCATTCAAATATGCTCCTTTACCAGCTTCTGCATAAAAAAGAGAATGAGATACAGGATTATACACCACACCAATTATCACTTTATTTTGATAAGACAAAGCGATAGATACTGCAAAAATAGGTATACCATTAGAAAAATTTCTCGTTCCATCTACAGGGTCGATATGCCATACATATTCACTACCTTTTTTAGTCATTCCTGTTTCTTCACCCAAAATCGAATGCGTGGAAAAATTTTTTGATATTATTTTTTTTATTATTTCTTCAGACTCCTTATCAGCCAAAGTTACAATAGTTTTGTCCTCTTTAAACTGTTTTAAAATTTCTGTCTCAAAATATTTTTCCAAAACTGCCCCAGCTTTGAGCGCCGCTTTTATCGCCACTTTTAATTCTTTAGATTTATTTTTCATGCAAAAAATTATTTCTGTAAATTAATTCCATCCATCTTTGTTAGCCTGCGAATATGCCTTTCTTCACCACTAAAACGAGTACTGAGCCATATATTCACCGCTTCCATCATAGACTCCTCTGTAAAATATCTTGCGCCAAGAGATAGAATGTTTGAATTATTGTGTTCTCGGGAACGTATGAGAACATCCGCTTCATCATCTACCACGCTATGAGACTTGCCATAATAAACGACTGCTCGAACATGAGGAAACTTGTTTGCAACCATTGCCTCACCTTCTCCTGTCGCTCCAAGAATGATTCCTCTTACTTTTTCTGGATCTCTAGAGACTTCTTTTGCAACTGGAATGACAAAGTCTGGATAATCATCTCCCTCATTGTATTCAAATGCGCCCTTATCTACGACTTCATGTCCAGACGCTTTCAAAGAAGTCACAAGGAATTCCTTGAGCACATAACCAGCATGATCTGTTCCAATAAAAATTTTCATTTTATTTTATAGCCTTACCCGTTTTAATAACGTGATCAACTAAAGTATATGTATACCCCATTTCGTTATCATACCAGCCCATAACTTTTATTAAGTTTCCGCCAACGACGCGAGTAAGCTTAAGGTCCGCAATAGAACCGTAAGAGCTACCTAAAATGTCAGAAGAAACGAGTTCTTCTTCAGTAACGCTAAAAATACCTTTCCACCTTTTATCTTTTGAAGCTTTTTTGAGAATTTCATTCACCTCTTCGGCTGTTGTGTCTTTTTTTGAAATAAAAGTTACATCCACGATAGACCCAGCAGGCACGGGCACACGCATTGAAATGCCATCAAAAAGTCCCGTCAATTTTGTGAACGCTTTTGTCACTGCAATAGCTGCACCAGTAGAAGAAGGCACGATATTCTGCGCTGCTGCGCGACCTTCACGAAAATCTTTCTTATTTGGTCCATCCACGATTCCTTGGCTCGCTGTGTACCCATGAACAGTATTTAAAATCGCTTTTTCTATTCCCAAAGTTTCATCTAAAATTGCAATTAATGGCGAAGCGGCATTCGTCGTACAAGACGCATTTGAAGTAATATCACATATGCCAAATTTTTCTTCATTTACTCCGAGTAAAATTGTTTCCCCTCTCACACTAGCATCATCACCATCTTTAGCTGGAGCAGAGATAACTACTTTCTTAGCACCCGCATCTAAATGCATTTTTGCTTTGTCGTAAGTGGTGAAAAGTCCAGTTGATTCCACAACCACATCCACACCTAAATCTTTCCAAGGAAGTTTATTCGGTTCTTTTTCCGCTAAAACTTTTATTTTTTTATTATCAATTTTTATTTCCTGTCCGTCTGCTTTTATCTCATGTTTCCATTCTCGATAAACAGTGTCATATTTTAAAAGATAAGCTAAATTCTCCACGCTTCCTAGATCATTGACTGCCACTATCTCAATCTCTGGCCTATCCCAAGCTACTTTCAAAAAAGCCCGACCGATTCTGCCAAAACCATTGATTCCAACTTTAATTGTTTTCATATCCATATTGTATCAAAAACAAACAAAACAACAAATGCCAAGAAAGATTTTTTTTGCTATGATTGAAAAATGGAAAAAAGCTTTATACACCTCCATACGCACAGCCACTATTCCCTCCTAGATGGGCTTTCAAAGCCTGAAAATTTAATAGCGCTCGCCAAAAAATATAAAATGCCAGCTATCGCTCTTACCGACCATGGCAATATGTACGGCGCGATTGAATTCTACAAACTCGCCAAAAAAGAAGGAATAAAACCCATCATCGGAGTAGAAGCTTATATGACTGCCGGAAACAGAAAAGACAGAATGACAGAAGATGGGGGCACAAAACGATATTACCATTTGATTCTGCTCGCTAAAAATTTGGAAGGATATAAAAACCTAATGAAACTAGTAACTCTCGCCAACTTGGAGGGATATTATTACAAACCAAGAATGGACAAAGAAATATTGAAACAACACTCAAAAGGCATCATCGCTTTATCTGGATGTCTAGGTGGAGAATTATCTCAAACAGTTTTAAAGGGCGACATGAAAAAGGCAGATGAATTAATCCTCGAATATCAAAACATTTTTGGAAAAGAAAATTATTTTATAGAAATCCAATGCCATCCATCAGTGGAAAATGACAAAGAAGTCAGATCTTCTTTAATAGCACTCGCAAAGAAACACAACATTCCTGTAGTTGCCACTCAAGATTCGCATTACCCGTGCAGTGAAGACCATGAAGCCCACCACACTCTGCTTCAAATAAATACTCAAGGCGACGCAAAAGAAGGAGCTAAATTTGAATTTTCTAATGATGATTTTTCTTTCATGGATACAAAAAAAGCATTGGAAGTATTCAAAGATATTCCGGAAGCAGTGGAAAACACCGCAAAAATTGCCGATATGTGCAATTTAGAACTTGAACTTGGAAAATGGGTTTTCCCTGATTTTAAAGTTGAAACAGGAAAAACTTATAATGAAAAATTACGCGAACTTGCTTATGCGGGTTTTAAAAATCTCGGAATAAAAGAAACACCTGAAAGAATAGAACGTTTGGAATATGAATTAAAAGTTATAAAAGATAAAGGTTATGCTCCATATTTCCTCGTAGTGGGAGACCTTCTACGCCATGCAAAAGAAAATGGAATTTTTACCACAATTAGAGGATCAGTCGCAGGATCAATGGTTACTTACTTTTTAGGAATTACAAAAATAGATCCGATAGAATACAAACTTCCGTTCGAAAGATTTTTAAATCCATTCCGTCCGTCTCCACCCGATATAGATATGGACTATGCCGACAACAGAAGAGATGAAATGATTGAATATGTCAAAAGCAAATATGGCGAAGATAAGGTGGCGCAAATTGGAACCTTCGGTACGATGATGGCCAGAGGCGCAGTTAGAGATGTTGCTAGAGCGCTCGGATATCCATATGCCATAGGTGACAGAATTTCTAAAATGATTCCTATGGGCTCTCAAGGCATGCCGATGACGATAGATTACGCCATGGAAATAGTTCCTGAATTAAAAGATGCATATGATAAAGAAAAAGATACTAAAAAAATACTAGATTTAGCGAAAAAACTAGAAGGATGTGTCAGACACATCTCTGTGCATGCTGCCGGTGTTGTCATTTCCCCTCTTCCACTCGTAGAATATGTACCGCTTCAATATGATCCAAAGGGAGAAAATAAAATAATCACCCAGTATGACATGTACAACATTGAAGAAGCTGGCCTTTTGAAATTCGACTTTTTGGGAATAAGAAACTTGGCGATTTTGGCAGATGCGGTAAATTTAGTAAAAAGATTTTACAACGTAGATATAGACATAGAGCGCATTCCCCTTGATGATAAAAAAACTTTTTCTCTTTTAGCCAAAGGTCAAACCGAAGGATTGTTCCAATTAAACGGCTCCGGTATGACCAGATATTTAAAAGAATTAAAACCGACTTCAATCCACGACATCAATGCAATGGTGGCACTGTATCGCCCAGGCCCGATGGAGTCCATTCCTGAATATATAAAACGAAAACATAATCCAATCCTTGTTAAATATCTAGACCCTCGAATGAAAAAATTCTTGGGAGAATCTTATGGACTTATTGTCTACCAAGACGACCTCCTCTTTTGTGCCATAGAACTCGCTGGTTACAACTGGGAAGAAGCAGACAAATTCCGAAAAGCCGTCGGTAAGAAAATACCAAAGGAAATGGCTGCACAGAGAGAAAAATTTACCAAAGGAATTATTTCAAACGGACAAACTCCAGAATTCGCTGAAAAGCTCTGGAAACTTTTTGAACCATTTCAAGCTTATGGTTTCAACAAAGCGCATGCCGCTTCTTATGGAAAAGTCGCTTATCAAACGGCTTACATGAAAGCAAATTATCCTGTTGAATATATGGCGGCAATACTTACTGCTGAATCTGGTGATGTAGAGAAAATTTCTGTAATAATCGAAGAGTGTAAAAATATGAATATTCCAGTCCTTCCACCACACATAAATGAAAGCTATGGAGGATTTACCTGCTTGCCTGAAGAGAAAGATACGATTATAAGTGAGAAAAATAAAAGTAAAAAAATCAGATTCGGATTTTACACTATCAAAAATCTAGGAACAGACATTTCCGACGCCATTATTTCTGAAAGAAAATCAAAAGGAAAATTCAAATCAATTTCAGACTTTCTAGACAGAATAAAACATAAAAATTTAAATAAAAAATCAATGGAAGCATTGATAAAGTCTGGATGTATGGATGAATGGGAAGACAGAGGAGTTTTGTTGTCCAATCTAGAAGCAATGCTCGAATATAATCATGAAACAAACAGACAAGACAAAAATCAGATTTCTCTGTTTGGGAATTTAAAGACAGAAGCTCCTTCTTTTAAAATGAAAAGTAGTTCAATTGCAACTCAAGCTGAAAAATTACTCTGGGAAAAAGAATTGCTAGGACTTTATATTTCTGGCCATCCATTAGACCGTATTCGCGAAAAACTAGAAAGTCGAAACATAAACATCAAAAAAATAAAAGAAGATAAAGAAAATAATATCAGAAACGGGATGCAAGTAACTCTCGCTGGGATAATAGAAACAGTAAGGCAAGTCATCACAAAGAACAATGAGAGAATGGCATTCCTAAAAATTGCCGATTTAACTGATTCCATAGAAGCTGTGGCCTTCCCTTCTATTTTTAAAGAATCTGTTGATGTATTTGTTCCAGAAAAATGTATCGCCTTTTCTGGCAAGATTTCTTTGCGTAATGGCGAAAAGAGCATTATAATAGAGGCAGTCAAAGAAGTTTAGATTATTATTAATAATAAATATAAAAACATGCCACAATTAATGGAAATGCCTAGAGCAGGAGAAGGTAAAAAACCAGAAGAACAATTAGATTTAGATTTTAGAGAAAAAGGTGAAAAATTTAAAAAATTAACAGAAATATACGAAAAAATTAAAAAAGGCGAATTTTTGGAAGAAGAAGAAAGATTATTGATTGCGGATAAAATTCGCAGAAAATTAAGAGAGGGAAAAGAAAAATTAAATCCTGAAGAAGAAAAATTTAGAGAAGAACAAAACGAAGGTAATAGATTAAGCGACAATCCACAATAGGAACACTAATTATACAAACTCATCGCTTTTTCTTTGCTTTCGGTAAAGATAGTTTCTACAGCTTCGGCAATTTTTTTGGAAAGTTTTTTGATAGTTTCAAGTTCTGACTTTTTATATTCTCCTAATAAGAAATTAAGCATTGCTTTATCCCCTTTTGGTTTTTTCACCACACCCTTTGGAGTAGTAGGAGAAATTCCCACCCTAATACGCAAAAATTCTTCGCTCTTCAAAGCTTTTATGATAGAACCTAAACCATTATGCCCGCCCGAAGAACGATTGAAGGAAATTTTTATTTTTCCAAGTGGTAAATCAACATCATCATAAATAATAACAAGATTTTCTAAATCTTTTTTTGATTTTACAAAAGGAGCTACAGCTTTACCAGAATTATTCATAAAATTATCTGGCGTAAGAAATTTAATTTTCAATTTTTCATCTAATTTTTTTTCAATTAACCCAACTACAATCCGCCCAGTATTGTGTCTGGTATTTTCATATTCTGCCCCCGGATTCCCTAAACCAACGACTAATTTCATATTTGTATGATAACACAAAATTTTTTAATAAAAATTTATTAAAAAACAAATTACTATACTATGTCAAGGATTTTTTATGTTATTATATTGTTACTTATGGAAAATGAAACAATAGAAAAACCTATAGATAGTAATCCTGTAGGTGGAACACAAAGTACAAAACAGTCATTTTGGGAGCTTGTCCGTTTTGCAATTATGGCTCTTGTTATAGTTATCCCCATCCGTGTTTTTGTAGTAGAACCGTTTGTGGTTTCAGGAAGCTCTATGGTTCCCACTTTTGAAAATGCAAATTATCTAATTGTAGATAAAATATCTTACAAATTGAGCGACCCACAGAGAGACGATGTCGTAATTTTCCGATATCCAAATGACACGACGAAATTCTTTATAAAAAGAATCATCGGCTTACCAAACGAGACATTAGACATAAAAGGCAGTGTTGTAACAATAACAAATAAAGAAAACCCAAAAGGATTAAAGCTAGATGAACCATTTGTAAAAAATACTTCAAACAACACCACACATTTTGAATTAAAAGATAACGAATATTTTGTAATGGGCGACAACAGAAGCGGTAGTTCAGATTCAAGATATTGGGGAGCAGTAAAAAGAGAACTTCTAATAGGAAGAGCATTTTTGCGATTGCTTCCAATAAATAAAATGAGCATATTGCCTGGTAATTATAAACAATAAGTCATCCCCTATCCCAGGGATAGGGAAAAATTAAAGTATGAAAAAAACAGCAAATAAAAATAAGGGAGCAGAAATAACTTCACCAAAAGGAATGCGTGATTTAATGAATGAAGAATATTACGCTTTCCAAGGATTTTTTGAAAAAGCGCAAGAAGTGGCAGTGTATTATGGTTTCAAACCCATAGACACCCCAATACTAGAACATGAAGAAATCTTTACTGCTGGCATAGGCGAAGGCACAGATATTGTTGATAAAGAAATGTATAATCTTAAAACAAAAGGTGGCGACCATCTTGCACTACGGCCAGAACACACTGCTCCAACAGTTCGCGCTTATATAGAACACGGAATGCAAACATTCCCCCAGCCAGTGATGCTCTATCAATATGGCCCAGTTTTCAGACATGACAAACCTCAACGTGGACGTTACCGACAATTTTGGCAATTTGATTTAGATTCATTGGGAAATGATAAAAGTATCATGGACGCTTTGGTCATAAAAGCCGGAATGAGTATCTTAGAAGAAGCAGGAGCAGAAAATCTTTCCATTGATATAAATTCAATCGGTGATAAAGAATGTCGAAATGGATACATCAAAGAACTCACAAATTATTATCGAAAAAATATAAATCAACTTCCAGCTGTTGACCGAGAACGCCTAAAAACAAATCCGCTCCGTATTTTAGACTCAAAAGAAGAAAAGACTAAAGAACTAAATGAAAATGCTCCAGACTCAGTTTCATTCTTGTGCCCTTCTTGTAAGAAACATTTCAAAGAAGTATTGGAATATCTAGAAGAGATGGGTATTCAGTACAATATAAATAAAAATCTAGTTCGTGGACTTTCCTATTACACTCGCACAGTCTTCGAAATCTTAGAACAAAATGGAGCAGAAGATGGAAGCCCTCTCGCTCTCGCTGGCGGAGGACGTTATGATTATTTAGCTCGTCAAATTGGAGGTAAAAAAGATGTACCTGCAGTGGGGATGTCTATTGGCGTAGACAGAATAGTCGCATCACCTTGGTATAAAAAACTCTCCCCTCGCATATTGAAAAAGCCAAAAATTTATTTTATCCAGCTTGGTTCCGAAGCAAAATTAAAAAGCTTAAATGTAATAGAGATATTACGCAAAGCTCATATACCCATCGCTCAAGCATTATCAAAAGACAGCTTGGGCTCTCAATTAGCAATTGCGGAAAAATTAGCTATCCCTTATGCGCTCATTTTCGGAGTGAAAGAAGCATTAGATAATTCAGTAATAGTGCGAGACATGTCAAACAGATCTCAAAATACCGTAAAATTAACTAAACTCTTGGAATATTTGAAGGAACTAAAATAAAACTAAAAATGAATCCCGTTAGAAATCTTAACAACGGGCTAAAAGATTAAATTATAAATGTAATAATAAATTTCTAACGGGATGAAGAAAATTCTTCAAAAAAATGAAAAAGTTTTGCATCAAGTAGCGGATGAAGTGCCAATCGAAGACATTAAGACAGCCAAAATAAAAAAAATACTGAAAGAAATGTCTGAAGCACTGAAAAGCCAAGATGATGGTGTTGCTATAGCGGCGCCACAAATCGGATATAAAATGCGGATTTTTGTGGTTTCTGGAAAGGTCTTACATTTTGCGACAGAATCTTCCCGTGCGGGGTCGCTGTCTGATTCTGCTGAATCAGCGCTGCCTCTCGGCCCGTCAGCCTGCGAGACACCCCGCCCAGCAAATTCTGTCGCAAAAATTATTGCAAAAGACCTTGTTTTTATCAATCCAAAAATATTAAAACTTTCGCGTGACAAAGAATGGGTGCCAGAGGGTTGTCTTTCCGTTCGTCCCCTTTTTGGTAAAACCTTCAGATCAAAAAAGGCTACAATAACAGCCCTTAATGAAAAAGGAGAGAAAATCACAAGAGGAGCATCAGGACTCCTAGCGCAGATTTTCCAACACGAAACGGACCACTTAAACGGTATACTCTTTATTGATCACGCAAAAGACATTAAAGCAGAAATTCCGCAAAAATAGCTTATAAGTTATAATTAGAGCTTCTATGGATAAATTAAATTTCGTATTTTTTGGAACACCAGATGTAGCGAGTGAAACGCTTGAGATTTTAAAACAAGCCGGTTTCTTACCGTCGCTCATAGTCACATCGCCGGACGCTAAAAAAGGGCGAGGACTAGAGATGCAAGCCTCACCTGTTTCTATTTTTGCAGAAAATAATTTTATAGACTGTATAAAACCAGAGAAACTAGACAAGGAAGAAGTCTGGGATGTTTTGAGAACCCTTGGTAGGAGCGACGGCGACGGACAGAGAAAATTTTCAGCAGAAAATTTTCGTGGTGAACAAAATATGCCAGACTTCTTCCTTGTCGTTGCTTATGGAAAAATAATTCCAGAAGAAATTTTAAATATACCGAAGTTTGGTTCAATAAACATCCATTATTCCCTTCTGCCAAAATATCGCGGAGCTTCCCCTGTGGAATCTGCCATATTAAATGGCGATGCTGTTACTGGCGTCACAATCCAACAAATGGCATACAAAATGGATGCAGGACCTATTATTACACAAGAAAAAGTGGAAATACTACCAAATGAAAAAGCTCCAGAATTACGCAAACGCTTAATAAAAATAGGTGGAGAGCTTTTAGTAAAAACTTTGCCTGAGCTTATTAAAGGAAAAATAAAAGCGATTCCACAAGACGAAAAAGAGGCAACTAATTGCAAAAAAATAAAAAAGGAAGATGGCCTTATGGATTTAAATGATAATGCAATAAAAAATTACAACAAATGGAGAGCTTATGCCTTCTGGCCTCGCACATTTTTCTTTAAAAATAGTAAAAGAGTCATCGTCACTGATGCTGTTTTTGAAAATAACCAATTCATAATCAAAAAAGTCCTACCTGAAGGTAAAAAAGAAATAAAATACGAGGAATTTTTGAAAACTAATCCTTCTTAGCAGTAAAAGGGTTTCGTCTAGATAAACCTTTCATCATTTTTTTGATACTACGAGCTCCGCGATACAAAAGCGTCTGACTGCGATCTTTATTTTTATTTAATTCATTATAAAGACTGTCTTTTATGGCATCTATCGCTTCATACAAATCTTCTTTGTCGGCACTTCCGTAAAAATCTTTTCCATCAATCTTTATCAAGCAATCCGTATGGAAAACCTCACCACTCTTGTGATGATTCGTAGACTTCCCCACTTCAAAATTCACCATTACTTTTCCACCTTTTTCCTCAATACTGGAAAGCAATTTACCCAAATTGGTAACTCTTTTTAAAACATATTCCTTGATAGGCTCCGTCAACTCCATATTTTTACCCTGTAAATTTATTTGCATGTCTCTATTATATCATATTAATTTATTTCTTAATATCTCTAGTCAAAGCTTCCAAGACAACATTTAGTTCCATTGTCGCCACTCCCACTACTGTATCTGCACCACCGTAATAAATATACAAAAGACCATCTACAAGAGTCATTCCACACGGAAAAACAACATTATTTACTACTCCGACTTTTTCATATAATTCTTCCGGTTCAAATATGTTATCTGTAGTGCGCGCTAAAACAATTGCTGGGTCATCGAGATCTAACAAAACTGCCCCAATACGATAAGTGCTATGACTCCTTGAAACCCCATGGTAAAGAAGTAACCAACCAGATTTTGTCTTTATCGGCGGAGCGGAAATGCCAACTTTCGAACTATCCCAAGAATTTATTCTTGGTCCGATAATTCTTATACACTTTTTGACAGTTTCTGTCTTGAAATTGAGCGATTTCAAATAATCTCCGCATATTTCTTCACCAACGCGATGTAAAATAAAATACTGTCCTTTTGTTTTTTCAGAGAAAAGACATGTATCTTTATCATCAAAACCAGCAGGAGTAATCAAAATTGGAGTTTCCCATTTCCAATTCTTTTTCAAAAAATCTTCTTCTTTTATAGAAGTGATGGCGACTCTCGGTGGACCAATACCATCAAATGCCGTATAACACATATAAATCGTATCTCCGATTTTTGTCAGACGCGGATCTTCACAACCTGAATTTGCTCCAGAAATTTTCTTTGATTCAAAATCTTCTCTTGGACCATATATAGGTTCTGCTAATCTCTCATCTATATTCACGCCATCTTTACTGGAAGCATAACCGATATAAGAAGTATTGTCGTCGGAAAGCGTCCTGTATAGTATGTGCGTCACATTCCGTATCCTAAGCACAGCTGGATTAAAAGTCGCTTTTGATTCCCAAAGATGCTCTTTTTTAGGCGTAATAATAGGATTTTTAATTGAACGCTTAAAGTGCCAACGTTCATCCGTCTCTTTTCGCATAGAACCCAAAAGGTCTTTCAAATTTACATGAGCAACACAAGCTGTCATATCTGCCGCTCCATAATATATAAAAAGTGTATCTTCTTTCAAAACCGCCCCTGCTGGAAAAACTACATCAGGAACATGGCCTAAAAGTTCATATGATTCTTGAGGCGACAAAATAGGTCCATGTGTGCGTCCGATAACTTTGAGTGGATCATTAAAATCCAAAAGCACTGCCTCAATGCCAAAGATACGGTCTAAATTCTCTGGTGAAGGAAAATAATTTTGAATATGAGAATATATGAACAACCAACCATGTGAAGTTCTGATTGGAGGAGCGCCGACTTCAACATGGTCATAAGAAGTTCTTTTTAATTCAATAGTATGCTTGTCGATATTCTTATACCATTCTTCCCAAAATTCTTGATTCCACAATTCTTCTATTTCATCCACTTGCGCTATTGCAGTCTTTACTGGGGGCATGTCAGTATTAACTGATAAAATCACCGTGATTTTTCCTCCAATACGTTCTGGAAATAGAGTCATCGCTTTCGCATTAAAAGGTGTCACTAAATGCCGTTCTTTAATTTTTTTTAAATCTTTTGAAATTGCTACTGCAACTTTTATTCCACTGGCTTCAAACGGATACTTAGAAAGAGCTGTATAAAATATATAATAATTTCCTTCAAAAAAAGTTATACGCGGATCTTCACAACCATATTTTTCCCATTCTTCAACAGGGCTGATAAAAGGAGTACGTTCATCAAAATTTCTACCATCTTTGCTTTTTCCTATGCCTATCGTAGATAGTTGTTGTGGTGTACGCAATCTGTCTACCGCAGAAACAGCGCGGTAAACACCATAAAAAGTTCTACCCGTTTTCACGACACTCATATTAAAGGTCGCAAAAGCTTCCCAATAATGATCTTTATCTGGAACGAGAATCGGATTGTGGTGAGATCTTTTTACAACAAACATAAATTACGTTCTGATTTTTTTACTTTTTAATTTTAAACCGCCCTTATGAATCAACTCTTTCAAGAAAGCATCCAAATTGGCTGTGGCAACACAAGAGACTTTGTCCGCTCCTCCGTAATATACAAATAAATCTCCGTCTTTTATAACAGCCCCACAAGAATACACTACTCCCCCTTTATATCCTTCATTTTCATACCACTCATCTGGTTCTAAAATCGGCTGATTAGAATTATATAAAATTTTAGTTGGATTTTCCGCATCTAAAATCATTGCCCATAGCTTATATCTATGAGAATCATGCTTTTCCATTTTGTGATATAAAACAAGCCAGCCATATTTTGTTTTTAATGGAGCCGGACCAACACCACGAATAAGTCTGTCTCGAGATGCCCATAAACGACTTCCTTGATGAACGCTGTATATAAAATTATTTCCATCTAGCTCATCTAAAGATGAAACATAATCTATCATTATTTTAGGAGATATACTATGAAGGATTGCATATTTACCTTTTATTTTTTCAGGAAAAAGCACCCAGTTCTTATGTATTTCTCCTGGAGGCGAAATCAATACTGGAAATTTCCAATTCCATCTCTTGGAAATGAAATCATCCAAACTGATAGAAGTTAGAGCGATTCGAACAGATCCCCACCCATCAAAAGCTGTATAAAGCATATACACCTTTTCGCCTATGAGAGTAAGCCTTGGATCTTCGCACCCTCCACCCCACCCACCACCGGAGCTATAAGAAATTGAAGGTAAAGAATAATCAGAACTATGTTTTGTAAAATTAAAATAAATAGGAGAAGGATAATTGTCATTTACAATAAGGCCGTCATCGCTTCCAGCATAACCCAAAACAGAATTGTCACTATCTCCTATCGCTCTATAAACAATGTGGACTTTTCCATCATGAACAATTGCCGTAGGATTAAATGTTGCTTTTGATTCCCAATACCTTTCATTGTTCGGTTCAATAATAGGATTTTCTTTTGATCTTTTTAAATCAAGAACAGAAACTTTTCTAGTAACTTTTTTTACTATTTTCTTTATCTTGGTTTTAAGTCTAGAACCTGATCCATCTAAACGCCCAGATTTTTTTATTATTTTTTTCTTTTTAACTACGACCATAAATATCTTCTAATCTAACAATGTCATTTTCATCAAAATTTGGATCATAAGAAATTTCCAAAATCTGCACAGCATCATCTTTTGCCTCTATACGATGCTTCTCTAATTTTGGAATTGTAAACTCATCGCCAGATTTAGCCTTTATTTTTTTATCACCAATAGTCAAAATAGGATGCCCAGAAATAACTCGCCAAAATTCATCCCGATGATTGTGATACTGCAAACTCAAAGAAGTATTTAGATTGATTGAGAGGATTTTTACCGTGACTGTCTCATTTTTGGTAAATTGATCAAACTGACCCCAAGGCCTTTTTACAACAAGCGTTTTCATGTCTATTTATTATATCAACAAATAGGGACTGCAAGCAAATAAAAAATGGCCTATTTAAGCCATTTTTTTATGAGTAATTCGGTCTCTTCTGGTTTTTTCACTGCTATTGTCTCAAAACCGGCTTCATAGACTGAGTAATCATTGCCTCCTGGAAAAATTCCATCTCCGACGAAAACAACATCGGATTTTTCCAAACCAACTTTTTTTAAAAATCGCATGAGCCCTACTGCTTTGTTGAATCCTTTCGGAAGGATATCAATACTAGAAGTTCCATTAATCATAATGCTGACTTCTGGTAATTTTGGTTCAAGAAATGCTTTAATCTTTTCTCTTTTTTTTCTATCAGGATCAAAAGCCAGCTTTATCGCCACCGGAGCTTGCTGACCATTTGGGGTAAAAGTAATTTGAGTGTCTCTATCTTCTATAATATTTCCTATCGGATTGGGTGGTATCTCATACAAATTAGAATCAATAACATATTGCAATAATTTTATCGCTCTTTCTTTTACTCCATCATCAAGTGGTTCTTTATCTGTCAGAGTCCATTTCTTTTCTGTTTCGTCATATTCATATCTTTGACTTCCAGAAGTTGGCAGTAAAGTAAAATTATGAATAAAAGGCATCATTGATTTATCATTCAAAAAAGGAGGGAGGAATTGAGTTTCAAGTTGCTTAAAATTTCCACCAGCGATAGCAATAACCATCTTTTGTTTAACGAGTTCTTTAATCAGATTTGCCATACTGTCCGTTATGAGAGTTTTACTCACAGTTAAAGTACCGTCAATATCAAAGGCTAAAATTTTTTTATCCGGCAACATTTTATTTTTTTATTTTTACTTGTTTAGCTTTTTTTACTAATTCTGAAGAACTTTGAACCTTACCACCGCTCCCTACGTTGTATGCCATTTCAATTCCTAATTTTTTATGTATTTGTTTTTCTCTATACAAAGAAGACTTTGGATCATCCGCATCTTTTTCATCTCTATCTCCGCCATTTGCGAATATATGCGGTTTGATTTCAGTTAAACCGGTGCAAACACTCATGTCTTGTGGATTTTCTTCATGATTACTTATGACAACTCTGTCCACAGCATCAAATGCTTCAATGATTTCTTTCCTTTCATGCTCTGGCATAAAAACATAGCCTTTCTTTTTCCTCAACCAATGATCATTGTTTATATACACGACCAATTCATCGCCTAATTTCTTTGCTTCTTTAAACATCCGAACATGGCCGATATGAACCGGATCAAATCCCCCACTGACCATAACTACTTTTTTAGCCTTCTTTGACAGATTTTTTTTAACCATATTACGTTCTTGGAGTAAACTTTTAAATAATTTAGTTTATCAAGAATCTAAGCGTAGAAACTACTCTTATTTTCTTATATTCTGGAGAACCAGGATCTTTATCTGTTATATCAAACACGCCTTGATTGCCTCGCGCTACACTACCTAACTTAGAACCTGATTCTGTGGCAAACTGTGTAGCTGCGTCTCTAGCATTTTTAATAGCCTCTGCCAACATTTCTGGCTTAACGCTATTGATATCTGAGAATCTAAATTCAATAGAATTTTGATTTAAAGTAACCCCTTTTTTCACCAAAAGCAAAGTGTCCTTGGAAGCGGAACGAACTAAATCAACTTTTGAGGTATAAACAGACAATTGCGTGGTGGAATTATATCTAAATAATGCGTCCCTGTATGTATCTTGATAAATATTAACCGGAGCAACATTTATTTCTGAAGCTTCAAAACCCTTTTCTAAAAGAAAAGAATTTATTGAAGAAATATTTTTATTTATTTCAGCATATAAAACGTCAACATTATTTGATTTAACTTCAAAATTCATTGACCAGATGGCCACGTCAGCTTTCACTATTTTCTCTGACAAACCCTTCACTTCAACATAAGATCCTTGTTTAGAAAAATTCTGCGCTGCCAAAAAGACTATGACAGAAAAGATTAATAATACTGCCCCAATAATCCAAACACTGCTATTTTTTATATTTTCCATATGCTTGTATTCTAACATGAGATTAATAATAAACACAAAAAAACACCCGCCAGAGACGAGTCTACACACAAGAAGCTTATTTAGACTTCTTTCTTAAGGCTTTTTTCTCGAGCATCAATTTCTTGATTGCCAATCGCTTTTTGGTCTTATGAGAACGCCTTGATCTTTTCTTTGGACTAAGTGTTGTACCTCTTTTTGCCATAAAATTAGTGTAGCATAAAAAACAAAAGAAACAAATATCTTACAAAGTAAATTTATATTAAACTAAAGAAGAAGGTTTGTTATCTCCATTATAGGCGAGCTTTCCACACTCTGGGCAAGTTGCTATAAAACCACCACCATAAGCTACTGGTGACACCTCAACCTCTTTGCGACAATAAGGGCAAATTACCTTAAACTTTTCTCCATTATTTTCTCTTTGTATTTTTTCCATATTCATATCATATCAAATACAATCCAAACTTGCAAAACTGCTATTTTTTAAACCATTCTCTAACCATGCTCTCTGCGGGCTTATTACGAAAGGTTGAAGCTATTGAAAGTTTAGGTTTTACCTGTGGGTCAAGTGCATCATCCCAAGAAAAACTTGCAACATTTATTCTTTCTATATTATTTAACAAAGGAAGGGCGCTAAAAAAGATTTCAAATACTTTAGATTGGTAATCAAAATCTGAAATTGTATTTTTTACTATTTCACTCTTATAATCAAGAACCTCGAGAGAGCCATGCTTCATAGAATTAAGATATGAAGACGGAGCAAAAAATATAGAAAGTTTAACGTTCTTTTTCTTAGCTATATTATTTATATCTGCTAAAAATTTAGGTATTTCTTTTGAAATATCTCCATTACGATAACGTTCTAATAAACTATAAATACGAATTTCTACGATATCAGCATTTTTATAATAATCATATTTTGTCCAATCTTCTTTTCCATCTTTGTCTTCAAAAAATCCATAGAGCGCCAGCTCAACATAGACTTTTCCCTTAAAGACATCTCTCACATCTGCAATTAATTTTTTTTGTAATTCATTTACCAGCAACTCTTGCCCAGCAAAAGTCGGACCCATCCATGTCGGAGTCAAACTCATAATATCAATACCATATTTTTGATAAATAGTTGCTTTCTCAACCATTCTTGCAGTCCATTTTTCAAAATAATCTTTTATCCATTCTTTTGTGTGCAAAGAGTTAAATTTTTTATAATCTGCTTCAACTGTTGACTGTATCTCTCCAGAAATTCCCGCACTAATATATTTCCCGATATCAACAAAAGACATATTACGTTTAATTCCAATTTTAAGACCTTTTTCATGTGCATTTAAAACAAGATTTTTTACATCAGTCTCAGTCATTGATTCATCTCTCATATCATTGAAAAAAATTTCATCTCCAATTTTATAACGTGTTGTAGTAAAATCAGCATCTTTTTCAAAAATTGCTCTATCAAAATCATGTACATATACTTCACTTGCTCCAAGCTCTTTTACCCTAGCAAAAGATGATTCAACGTTCTGCCTAGTGCTTTCAACCATACTCATATTGTAATTTCTACCCCAAGTATCAGACATATTAACTGCTTTTATTTGAGGAAGATGTATGGCATTTGTTTTTACTTCATAAACATTACGAACAAAAACACCGCTACACCAAGGTGGAGTAGGCCAAGGTCCAACAGGAGGGCAAATTTTAAAAATAAACATAACACTAACTCCGACAATAAGTACCAAAATAATACCAATAATTAATTTCAGAAATTTTTTCATGTCATCTATTATACACTAAAATTATTTAGTTTCGAATTTCTGGCAACACAAAAAACTAAAGTTTACTAATTATAGATTTTTCAAATCTTGATTTTTGGGTACGATTACCTGGGAAAACACCAAATAAAGCTGTACCTAAATTATGTTTGTTTTCCTCTCTCCATCTTTTCTTAAGATCTTCCCCATAATGTTCTATAAAGATAGGATTTTTTGAATCATTTAAATTATCAAGATCAGATACGATAATATCAATTCTATAGGTACCTGGACTATTTTGTTGAGGTGTAAAAATAACTCCATAAGAATCTGGATGTAATTTATAACCATGTGTATCTAATTTTTCTAAAATCAACAAAACTTTTGCAATAAATTCTCCCTCATTTTCAATTTTTAAAACTGGATTTTCTGCAAATTGCCTTTCTTTTATAATATTATCAAAATCATTAGTAGTTAAAAGAATTCCATTTTCTTTTTCTCCTAAAGTCATCAACGCTAATCTATGTTGTTCATTTATCCTATATGTAACCCATGTTGGAACTCCTATTCTTTTAAGAATTCTGTAATTTATATATGATAGCTTTAAATAATTTCTAACGGCATTCACCGTATTACCTTCCCTATACCTTTTAACAACCATATTGTGAGTTTTCTTTTCAGTGCTTGTGTCTCCTTCTATTCCAATATTAACCTCTGCTACCCACTTTGAATAGCTACCATTACCTAAAATTCTATTAACTTTATTTATTTTAATCTTGGTAGATTTATTTTGTTCTGGATCATCAAAAGAAAGAACTTTCCCTTCAATGTTGTCTTCTTTTAGACTTTCTTCTTCATACACAAAATGTCCACTAGGTTTACTTTCCATAATTTTATTATATCAAATATTACCTAAAACTCACTAACCACAAACTTAAAATAACATCCAGAAAAGCTATCATATCTTCTTAACTTTTGTATTTTTTTATATCTTCTTTGGCTTTTTTGATAAATTTCCCGAACTTATAGTCTTTTTCATTTCTTTCAACCTCAGTCATTTCGTAATATTCAGTTTCTTTTTTCAAACTAATATAATTAGAATATTTTTCTTTATTTAATTCCCCAGATTTCAAAGCAGATAATACACCACATCCAGGTTCTGAAATATGAGAACAATCAACAAATTTACATTGACTAGCCAATTCAGTTATTTCATCAAAAACATTATCTACTCCCTCACCAGTATTTGTCATTCCAACTTCTCTCATTCCTGGATTGTCTATTACAATACCCCCATTTTTCAAAAAGTACATTTCTCTTCCCGTGGTGGTATGTTTTCCTCTATTAGTCTGAAAACTTATATCTCTAGTTTCTATCGCATTTTCTTCAAGCAATTTATTAATCAAAGATGATTTACCTACGCCAGAGGACCCGAGGAAACAATACGTTTTGCCTTTTAATATATAAGCCTTCAATTCTTCCAATCCTATGTCAGTCAAAGTGCTAGTCAAAATAACATCGACATTTTTAAATCTATTTTTTATTTGAGCCAATTTCAAATCTGCTTCTTCTTTAGAAATTAAATCAACCTTATTTAAAATAATAGTGGACTCTACTCCCCCATCATTTGCTATAGCAAAATATCTTTCAAAACGATTTAAGTTAAAATCTCTACCGATTGCTTCAACGATAAAAGCCACATCAATATTAGTTGCAATTATTTGAATTCCATTTTTATTATTATATTTTCTTTTTATTAATGTTTGTCTTGGTAATATATCTGTGATTACAGCCCATTCTTTATCTTGTTCTTTTATTGTCACCCAATCTCCTACTGCGGGATAATCTTCTCTAGATAAAGCATTAAAAATCTTTTTACCTGTTACTTTGGCAAAATATTCACCAGCCGAATTTTTTATCTTATATGCTCCTTTGTATTCAGCAATAACTCGCGCAACAGAAAATTCTTCTAATTTTAATTTTTTTCTATTAGTTTCAAAAAAGTCATTATAACCAAGGTTTTTTTCTTCTATTTCTTTCACAAAACTAATAATATCACAGATTCAAATTCTTAAATAAGATAAGAAAAATATAGCTTAAAATTTTACTCCAAACTGGAGGCGGTATTAAAAAGATTACAATAGAAAATCAATAAATGACTACTTCATATTAGACATGATTTTAGACAACAAAACATCAGATTCGGAAAGAGAAAACATATGCCCCATACCCTTTATTATTTCTAATTTAGAATTTGGAATATTTTTATGTAAAAATTGAGCATGTTCTACTCCAAAACAAACATCATTTTCTCCATAAATAATTAAAGTTGGAACATTTATATTTTTTATCATCTCCATTCTGTCTTTAGAATTAGCCACGGCTAATCCATGATTAAATGGAGAAAATTTATTTTTATTTCTTTTATTTGATAGATTTATCAATCTAATTAACTCATCCAAATCTTCTTTAATTAATTCGTGTCCAAAAAATATTTTCCATCCTTCTATCTGACTATTTCTGAATTCCTCATCATTTTTGGGAGAGTTGTTTTTATTATTTTCAATATAATCAATAAATTTTTTATTTGGATAAGATAATTCATATTTATTGTTAAAATTTCCCATAGTTGCATCCATATATGGCCTATGATCTGCCGTAGTAGAAATCAACGTTAACGTTTCAATCCTATCCTGATGATTTGACGCCAATATCTGCCCGATATATCCGCCCATCGAAATACCTACAATATGAGCTTTTTGAATATTGTATCCATCTAAAACTTCAATAATGTCATTCGTTAAATCATCTAAATTGTATGGATTCTTCTGGAAATCAACAACTGAAGAAAATCCAGTATCTCTATGGTCATATCTAATAACAAAAAAATTGTTGTCAGATAATTTTTTACAAAATGAATCATACCAAAAAATACCTTGATTCATCGCCCCCATTATTAAAATAACAGCAGGATTATTTTTATTACCAAGTGATTCCGTAAAAATTTCCAAACCATCTTTATTTTTTATATATTTATCCTTAAAATCCATACAAAAAATTATATCATAGGTTCAAACTCTTAAATAAGGTAAAGAAAGAGAATTTGTTTTTTTGTAAAAATTTTGTTAAGCTAGCTCTAGAGTTCTTTATAAATTTAACTCATTCCGGGGTAGCTCAGCGGTAGAGCGGTCGCCTGTGTTGCAAAAAAAATTACGCAGCTTCCTGCCAAAAGGTAGGTTGAAAAACAAGGTGAATTCGGGGAAGCCCTAATAGGGTAATCCCGAGCCAAGCTCTGATGTAAAATCAGAGAAGGTGTAGAGACTATCCATTTAT
>Ga0172379_10000904_pt1 | contig 66384 bp, 65 predicted proteins | sample GrowelOW334metaG_FD_119756 | JGI IMG/M metagenome (GOLD analysis project Ga0172379, IMG submission 119756) | Groundwater microbial communities from an aquifer near a municipal landfill in Southern Ontario, Canada - Groundwater well OW334 metaG | ecosystem: Environmental > Aquatic > Deep... | reverse complement strand
ACAAAAAAGGTCTCGCGACACAGACGGCAATTCCTTTCGGAACTGTCACTAGACTATTTCTAGCCTAGACCTACGCGAATAGTGTCTGGTCACGAGACCATCTTTATTCGCGTAGGCTTTCCTATTTGCACCATGCCATTTCTAGTTTAGGTGTTGTATTCATATATTACCTCTAATTAACCATTATCACAAATGCAAAAATATGTCCTATTTCAAGACTATTTTCTAAATTTTTTTTTGCGAAATTTTTAGGCATTTCTAATTCTAGAAAGCGAAAATATTCTAAACAACCCCATACACATAAATTGAGATTTGGTTGCCTAGAAACGAGTACATCCGTTTCCTACAATGATGCCCAACCCACCAGGGAGTCAATCGAAGGACTCCCCATCACCCCCTAAAACTATTTCTGTGCAATAAGGTAGCAAATTGCAGAAGCTACATTGCACAAATCTCAAGCACCGTTGTCGAGCGGTGTCTTTTTATTAATAACCCAATATAAATTCAATGGTTAAAGAGAAAGGAATTCAAATTGAAACCAATTACGGAGGAAGCATTGCAAATTACGAAAACGTAAAGAAACAAATTTCAGAGCGTTGGTCTAAGGCAGAGGCGGAACGATATGATGCAAATTCTAACTGTGCTACCTACAGGCAATGGCAGAAAAGCGGTTACTACATAATGCCAAATCAGAAGGCTTTGTATTCTACTGTGATAATCGAAAAGAAGGACAATAATACGGGAAAAGTTGTTGCTCGCTATCCCAAAAAGGTAGCTTTGTTTTACCACTTGCAAGTTCGTCCTATGCAGTGATTATTATTTACCACAAATAAACATGTTAAAACGCAGAATGCTTGTAACTTACAAGCCAGGCGCTAATGGATATGTATTCAAGAGTTCTATCCACACAGGAAAGCAGAAACCAATGATAAGGATTACAAATCGTTTCTTACTATCTTCTGGCTTTCGTGTAGGTGACCCTGTGGAGGTGGCTTATGAAAACAACATTATAACAATTACCAAAGCTCTAACTATTAACTAATATGATTAACAATACAGCAGAAGCTTTCTTTGAACCAAGAAGAGGTTATGTTTTCCCAGAGGATTACATAGGGCGAGAAGAAATGATAACCAGTAGGCAGAGGCGTATTCTTTCTGATCTTATCTATAGCAACATTGAGGATGAGAATAACAGAGAAGGGTATTTATCTCAATTAAGCGACCTAAGTAAGACAGAGGCAGACGATTTAATGCTTGAATTTACGATGGGGAAATGGCGTTAATTTAATAGCAGAATTTAGGCGGTATTTCTTACGGAAATATCGCCTTTTTTCGTGAAATATCCTTTATTTTCAATGTATTTTGTGTAGGAAGACTATTAGGAAGTTAGGCGGAAAAATGTTATAATATAAGTAATTATGATATGTATATAGGCCTTGTTAAAGCTGAAAAACTTTAGAGGTCACTCTTGTTTTTAAAATTACGATTAAATCTGTTTGATTGAAGTATCTGTGAACAAAAACCTAGCTTTTTGCGTGGTGGGTCGTATAACACAGATACTCCTACTACGTAAAAAACTGGGTTTTTTCGTTTGTTTTAAAACTATTATTAACTAATTAAATATTATGGAAAAAACAAACGAATTCATAAAGAATTCAAATCTAGATATGTGTGATGAGATAGCTGAAATTAATTCAAACAGGGCTGTTTTTCGAAAGTATGAAGAACTTTCAGATGATAAATGGCCCAGAGATTATTAATAAAATAAAAAAATTATGAAAAAAATAAATAAAATTCAAGAAATAGTAGGTGAATCAGAAAAGAAAACTCTTGAGGTTTTCTGCTCTGATTCAATTGGTGTAAAAGCTAGAACAACTTTTGACTCTTGCGAGGTTGAAGGAATTCAAATTACATATTGGCAGGACGATGATGATATTGACGAACGAATAGATAGCTTGTTTGACATGTTCTTTGACGAAGTAATTAAAACTAGGATTTTGAGTCGAGAAAAAATAATTAGAAATTAAATTATTAATAATATGAATATAAAAATATGGGAAATATAATTAAAAAAGAAATTAAATTTGTTGCTGTGTACGCAAGAGTATCAACTTCAAACCAAGAAGATCAAAAGACAGTCGAAGCGCAACTTTCGGAGGTTCATGCACACGCTAAAGAAAAAGGATATATCATTATTAAAGAATATGTTGACGAGGGTTGGAGCGGTGATATTCTCGCTAGGCCAATGCTTGACCAATTACGTCATGATGCGAGAAATAGAGCTTGGGATGCTGTTCTTATATATGACCCTGATAGGCTTGGCAGACAACTTTTCTATCAGCAAATTGTTATCGATGAATTAAAGAAGATAGGAATTGAAATTCTATTCGTAACAATGCCCCCAGTAAATAATGCTAGCGACAAACTTATGTTTGGTGTTAGAGGTTTATTTGCTGAGTACGAGAAAGCAAAGATTGCTGAACGTTTTAGAATTGGTAAAGTTAATCGTGTAAAAAATAACCATGTTCTTACCACAGAAGCTCCTTTTGGTTATACATATATTCTCAATAAAGGGAAAAGAGGAAGTACTGATTATGTTTCTGGTCACTATGAAGTAAATGAACGTGAAGCTGAAATCATAAGGAATATATTTCATTGGGTGGCAGATGATGGATTAACACTTCGAGCTGTTGTCAGAAAGTTGCAAGAACTTGGTATTAAGCCCAGAAAAAGCAAAAGGGGAGTTTGGAATACAAGCACATTAAGCACTCTTTTGAGACATGAAGTATTTATTGGCACAACTTACTGGGGCGCATCTTACGCTACTGTTCCATTGAATCCAATAAAAAATGATAAGTATAAGAAAGTAGAAAAATCTAGCAGACGAATGAAATCAAAAGATCAATGGTATGCAATAACTGTTCCTGCCATCATAGATAAAGATGTGTTTGAGCGTGCTGGATTGAGATTAAAAAAGAATTTCGCAACACTTGGAAGAAATAAGAAAAACCATTACTTGCTTGCTAGTAAAATTTGGTGCTCATGTGGACAACGCAGAGCAGGAGAAGGTCCACAGCATGGAAAACATCTCTACTATCGCTGTACTGATAGGGTACACAGCTTTCCCTTACCTCCTAGTTGTGTGGAAGGTGGAATTAATGCAAGAATTACCGACAAGGTATTGTGGGATAGACTTAAAATGATAATGAGTTCACCTGAATTGCTTTCTGAACAAATTGAAAGATGGCAAGAAAAGAGCAAGAGTAATAACGTCTTAGGTTCAACCATTGATATTGAAAGTACTCAGGATGAGATAGTGAAACTGCAAGCACAGGAAAGTCGTTTTGCTGTTGCTTATTCAAAGGAAGTTATTTCGCTTAAACAGTTTGAAGAATTTGTAGCTCCATTACGATTAAAGATTCGTGAATTTGAAGATCAAATAACTAAAGCAAATTTGGAAAAAGCTCCAAAAAATGAGATACTACTACCTAGCAGAAATGAGGTTGAGGAATTTGCTAAAGAAGCCGTTGAACACTTAAAAAACTTAAGTTTTGAGTTAAAACAGGCTTTTATTAGAACAGTAGTCAATCAAGCAACTGCTAGTCAAAAATCATTACAAGTTTATGGTCTACTTAATCTAAGCGAAATATATGTCAAGTTCTTCTCTGAGTATAGGAATTGTCGGTCTGCCGAACGTGGGGAAATCCACGCTTTTTAATGCGCTTACCAAGAAAGGTGTGCCCGCGGAGAATTATCCTTTTTGCACCATAGATCCTTCGGTCGGCATTGTGCCCGTGCCGGATGAGCGACTAGATGTTCTATCAAAAATGTCTAAATCCAAGAAAACTATTCCTGCGGTAGTGGAATTCGTTGATATTGCCGGGTTGGTGAAAGGTGCCTCCGAAGGTGCAGGCCTCGGCAATAAATTTCTCTCCCACATTCGTGAAGTAGATGCGATTATTGAAGTGGTGCGAATCTTTGAAGATCCAAATACTATTCATGTGCATGATAAAGTCGATCCACTTTTTGATATTGAAGTTATAAATTTTGAACTTGAACAGGCAGGGATTAAAAAGCCGACACTTTACGTACTAAATAAATCCGAGGCGGCAGAAAATGTAAAAAAAGATTTTGTGTCAAAACTTCCCGGACCCTATATTGAAGTTGACCCAGTTTTCGGGACTGGCTTAGATAAATTAATTACCGCTGGTTATGACTTATTAAATTTGATTACCTTTCTAACCACTGGGGAAGATGAGACGCGCGCTTGGACAACTAAAAGAGGCGCCACGGCGCCGGAAGCCGGGAAATCAATTCATACGGACTTCAAAGATAAATTTATTCGTGCCGAAGTTGTGGCTTACGACAAACTTGTAGAAGCAGGAAGTTTTGTTAAAGCCAGAGAACACGGCTGGGTTCGCACCGAAGGCAAAGATTATATAGTTAAAGATGGCGATGTCATTGAATTTTTAATATGATAAAACTTTTTTATTCGAAAGACTGGTCTGATTACGGACTTCTTGATACAGGAGAAGGGGAAAAGCTCGAGCATTTTGGCAAGTATGTTTTTGTACGACCACACGAAGATGCTGTTTGGCCGAAAACTTTATCCAATAAAGAATGGGCAGATGCTGACGGAAAATTTTGGAGCTCAAAAACTGGCGCAAAAAAGGGCTGGACATTTCCTAAAAAAATTACAGAAAAATGGGAGATCGAGTACAAAGGTATTAAATTTTTAGCTTCGCCAACACCTTTTCGTCATTTAGGATTTTTTCCGGAACAGGCGAGCCACTGGGATTTTATAGAAACTCAAATAAAATCTTCCAAAAAACCCATTAAGTTTCTTAACTTATTCGGATATACCGGAGTCGCAAGCCTTTTCGCTCTTCGCGCCGGAGCGGAGGTGACACACCTGGATGCTTCCAAGCAAACTCTAAATTGGGCGAAAGAAAATGAGAAACTTTCCGGTTTAACGGGGATGCGAGTAATTGAAGACGATGCCATAAAATTTTTGGAACGCGAAGATAAGAGGGGCAACAAATATGATGCCATAATTATGGACCCGCCGAAGTTTGGCCGAGGGCCAAAAGGGGAAGTATGGAAAATAGAAGAAATGTTGCCAAAACTCCTAGCGCAGGTAAAGAAAGTTTTAAGCGATAAACCACTTTTTGTAATTATTACTTCATATGCCGTAGATTCTTCTTCGCTTTCACTTGGCTACGCGCTTGAAGATATGATGAAAAATTTTAAAGGGAGTATTGAACAAGGCGAGCTTTGTGTACTAGAAAAATCAAACGGCAGAATTATACCGCTCGCCAATACAGCAATTTGGTCTAGGGTTTAGTTTTCTCCTCGTCTATAATTTCTTCCTGAATATCTTCCACGTCTTCCTGGATTTCATCCACATCTTTTTGAATTTCTTCAATGTCTTCAGACACTTCCTCCAACTCTTGCGCGTGTTGGTTGACGGTCATTTGAATAAAAATAGACAGATAAATAGCCTCGAGCGATACAACGGTAGTTAAAATTAGCAATACGTCCGAAGATGAAATGCCAAAAAACCGCAAGCAAAACATAGCCAAAAAGAAGATAGTATGTATGATGATCGAAGTTGGCGAACCAATGAAGCGGGTTAATTTTTTTGAAAAATTCTCGATTTTTTTTCGCATAGCGTTATATTATACACATATGATATACTCTTAAATATGGAAACACAAACAAAAACTAGTGCAAAAGATTTTTTTATCAACTTAGGGGCGATCGTCGCGTTGTATACAACGGTTTTTAGTCTCGTCAATCTTCTCTTTACTGTTATTGATACAGCTTATCCGAAAGTTACCAATGGTTATAATTATATGAGTAGTGCGTCCATCAGTTGGCCCGTAGCCACTATCATTATTTTCTTCCCGGTTTTTATTTTATTGATGTGGCTTTTAGAAAAACAATACAAAGTCGAACCGGAACGCAAGAATGTCGGTGTGCATAAATGGCTTACTTATATCACCTTATTTCTTTCGGGTTTATTGGTGGCAGGGGATTTAATAACAGTTCTATATTATTTCTTGGATGGACAAGACCTAACCACGGGATTTCTTCTTAAAATTCTTGTTCTATTAATTATTGCTGTTTGTATTTTCGTTTATTATATTTCTGATGTGCGAGATAGATTAACTGCAAAATCCAGAATAGTTTGGAGGATATTGGCCGGAGTTATCGTAATAGTATCGATAGTCTGGGGGTTTTATGTTCTGGGTTCGCCCGCTTCCCAAAGACAATTCAAATATGACGAACAAAAGGTGAATGATTTGATGAATATAAATAATGCCATTTCGTCATATTATGACGCCAAAAGCATTTTACCGAGAACTCTCGACGATATGTCTACTATGCAATATTACATGGTGCTTATTGATGCTCAAACCCAAAAGCCTTATGAATATATAAAAACCAGCTATAAGACCTATAATCTTTGTGCTGAATTTAATAAAGACTCCAAAGACAACATAGCCTCAAGAATGAAAACATACCCCGTCGAAAATGCATCTTGGACGCATCCCGCCGGGCGCTACTGCTTTGAAGAGACTATCTCAGCTCAAAACCCATACTTAAAACCAACACCGATATACTAAAATACTTTGCCAAGCCTTCATATTTTAGGTATTATGGACTTATATGAAGGAATACGACCATAAAAAGATTGAGAAAAAATGGCAGACTTTCTGGGAGAGAAAGAAGGTTTTTCAAGCCCAAAACGAAAAAAATAATCAGTCTTCTAAGAAGAAATTTTATAATCTAATCGAGTTCCCGTATCCTTCCGGCGCCGGTATGCACGTTGGGCATATTCGTAGCAATACCGCTATGGACATCATCTCTCGTAAGCGTCGCATGGAGGGTTACAACGTGCTTTTCCCTATAGGCTGGGATGCTTTTGGTTTGCCCACGGAGAACTATGCTATCAAGACCGGTGTTCACCCGATAAAAGTTACCAAACAGAATACCGATACCTTCAGGAGACAGTTGAAAGCTCTGGGGTTTTCCTTTGATTGGTCTCGAGAAGTAAATACCACTGATCCGAAATATTATAAATGGACTCAATGGATATTTTTGCAGTTTTTTAAAAAAGGACTGGCTTATAAAAAGAAAACGGAAATAAATTGGTGTCCGCAGGATAAAATAGGCTTGGCCAACGAAGAGGTGGTCGCCGGAAATTGCGAAAGGTGCGGGACGCCGGTAGAAAAAAGAGAAAAAGAACAATGGATGCTGGCCATTACGAAATATGCCGACAGGCTCGATAAAGATTTGGATACGGTAGATTATCTTGAAAAAATAAAAATTCAACAAAGGAATTGGATAGGGAAGTCCGAGGGCGCAAAAATTAAATTTGCGGGAGAAAACGATAGTATAGAAATTTTTACCACTAGACCGGAAACTATTTTCGGCGCAACTTTTGTTGCAATTTCCGGGAGCGCGGATAAATTCACGGGCAAATATGTCACAAACCCAGCCACCAAAGAAAAGATACCTGTATGGGAAGCTGAATATGTCATGAAAGATGTCGGTAGTGGAGCAATCATGGGTGTGCCGGCGCACGACGAACGAGATTTTGAATTTGCCAGGAAACATAATTTACCGATAAAGCAGGTTGTTATGCCAGATAATATTGATCCCAGAAATCCCCCACAAGAAGGCAAAGAAAACACAAGAAGAGATGTAGTACATGTAATCTTACGAGACCCAAAAAAGAAAGAAGTTTTAATTATGTTTTTAAAAGGCGAAAAATGGAAAGGAAATGAACCTATAAATTTTATTATCGGAGGGATAGAAGAAGGGGAATCAAGAAAAGATTCAGCTATTAGAGAAATAAAAGAAGAGACAGGATACACAAATGTTAAGTTTGTTAAAGAAATTCCTTTTGAAACGCAGGCTAAATTCTTTGCTGCGCACAAAGATGTGAACAGGGTTGTACATGTGCACACTTTAGTTTTTGATTTAATGGGATCTGAGAAAGTTGAAATTGAAGAAGATGAATATTTTACAAAAAATTCTCACGAATTTAAATGGATACCATATGAAAAAGTTGAAGATATTTTAAATATTCCGGACGACAAGGCTTCTTGGAATTATTTTTTAAATGATGGTTATGCCTTTAACGGTAGGGGTGTTCTTATAAATTCCGATAAATTCAACGGCATGGACTCAGAACAAGCCCGAAAAGAAATTGCTGAATTTGTGGGCGGGAAAATGGTTACCACTTACAAACTTCGGGATTGGATTTTTTCTAGGCAGCGATATTGGGGCGAGCCGATACCGCTTATAAATTGTGGCGATTGTGGCTTCGTGCCGGTACCGGAAAAAGATTTACCGGTAGTGCTTCCAAAAGTGGCAAAATATAAACCGACAGACAATGGCGAGAGTCCACTGGCGGACATAAAATCTTGGGTGAATGTGAAATGCCCGAAGTGTAAAGGTTCCGCGAAGAGAGAAACAGACACGATGCCGAACTGGGCTGGCTCGTCTTGGTATTATTTGCGATACACAGACTCGAAAAATAACAAAAAATTTGCCGGCCACAGACCTTTAATATATTGGACACCGGTGGATTGGTATAACGGGGGGATGGAACATACAACTCTTCACCTCTTATATTCTCGTTTCTGGCACAAATTTCTTTTTGACCAAGGGTTAGTCCCAACGAGCGAACCCTACAAAAAACGCACTTCCCATGGGATGATTTTGGCCGAACAGGGTGAAAAAATGTCTAAGTCCAAAGGCAACACAGTTAACCCCGATGATTTAGTGAAAATTTATGGCGCAGATACTCTCCGGATGTATGAAATGTTTATGGGGCCGTTTGATCAGTCGGTATCTTGGAATACCGACAGTATGATAGGGCCCAGGAGGTTTCTGGAAAGAGTTTGGAAATTGCAATACAAAATAGTAAAAAGCAAAACGGGCCACGAAAACAGTATTCAAAAACTAATCAAAAAAGTTGGCGATGATATTGAAACCATGAAGTTCAACACCGCCATTTCTTCAATGATGATTTTTACGACTGAAATTGAAAAGCTGGATTCAATACCCAAGGACACATTTGAAACATTTCTAAAACTGCTTTCGCCTTTTGCGCCACACATTACCGAAGAGCTTTGGCAAATAGTGGGGCATAAAAAATCAATCAATTTTGAAAAGTGGCCGGTCTATGATATTTCGAAGATAGAGTCCGAAGAGGTGACAATTATTGTGCAGGTAAACGGTAAAATGCGTGGACAATTCAAAGCCGGAAGAGATATTTCTGAAGCCGATGCAATAAATAAAGCGGAAAAATTACCAGAAATTCAAAAATGGATAGAAGGCAAAAAGAAAAAGCTTATTTTTATACCCGGCAAAGTTATTAACATTGTTATCTAAGTTGCCTTTTTTGAGGGAAATATAGTATAATTGCCTTATGTATTCAAATACTTTTGATAGGTTTGCGTTTCTATCTTTGTTTTTAGTTGTTGTTTTATTACCTGTTTTTTGCTTACCTTTTACCAGTATTCCCATTGAAACCTCCAAGGGGTTGCTTTTGGTGGTGGGGTTGGCTTTATGTGTTATTTCTTGGTCTATTGCCAGATTTTTGGACGGAAAAATAGTTCTCCCAAAATCCTGGCTTTTAGTCTCCGGTCTTGGCATAGTTTTAGTATTTTTACTTTCAGCCTTGAGTTCCGGTAATGCGGAAGTGTCTTTGTTCGGTACTATGTTTGATGTTGGGAGTTTTTGGTTTATTTTCTCGGCTTTTGTTTTAATGTTGATGTGTTCGGTTGTTTTCCGTACACCAAAACAAGCAAAGATAGTTCTGCTTTGGACGATACTTTCCTCCGCAGTGGTGTTGATTTTCCAGACCGTACACTTATTTTTCCCCGCCAAGTTATCTCTTGGAATTTTAGCCGAAAAAACCACAAATGTCCTCGGTTCCTGGAACTCACTCGGACTCTTTGCGGGATTTTCTGCGCTTTTGTTTCTTTTGGTTATCGAGTTTTTCCCGATTTCAAAATTAGAAAAAATTCTGTTGGAAATATTTATTCTGCTTGCAATATTTGTAATGGCTTCGGTAAACTTCCCGTTGGTCTGGATATTGCTCGGAGTCTCCAGTTTAATTATTTTTGTTTACAAAGTTTCAACCACTTTAAATAAAAATACAGAAGAAGTGGAAGAAAAACGGCATTTTCCCATTGTTTCTTTTGTGGTGGTAATGATTGCTTTAATGTTTTTTATGTCCGGTCAATTTTTAAGCAGTTATATTCCCGCCAGATTAAATATATCAAACACTGAAATTGGTCCTTCGTTTGGAGCTACAATGTCTATCACCAAAGGAGTACTTATCAAACATCCTGTTTTAGGTATTGGCCCAAACAGATTCGGAGAAGCCTGGGCTCTCTATAAACCGCTCGCCATCAACAATACTCAGTTTTGGAATACTTCTTTTGATTCGGGCTCTGGTTTATTGCCGACCCTGACTGCCACGAGCGGAGGTTTGGGTATCCTTGCCTTTCTTGCTTTTTTTGTTTTGTTTTTACTGGCCGGGGTTAAATCAGTTTTTTCCAGTATAAAAAATAGGGTGAATTGGGAAATGATGGCATTTTTCGTTTTGTCTCTGTATCTGTTTATTTCGGCCTTCTTTTATTCCACCGGAGTTGTTATATTTTTACTTTCTTTTGCTTTCTCAGGAGTCTTTGTTGGACTTGAAGGTTTTGTTTCCAAAAAAGAAATATCGTTTTCCTTTATCAATGACCACAGGAAAAGTTTCTTCTCGATCCTGTTTTTGATTATTTTGGTAATCTTTTCTGTAGGTGTGGCTTTCAAATATATAGAACGATTTACTTCTATTTCTTATTTTGAAAAAGCACTTTTTGCCACCACGGTTCCGGTGGCTGAAGATTCCATCAACAAGGCGATATCTTTATATACCAATGATTTATATCTTCGTACCTATGCGCAGGTGTATCTTGTAAAATTGAATTCTTTAGCCACCAAGGGCGGGACATTGTCCGATAAGGATAAGGCAGACTTGCAAACAAGCTTTGATCAGGCTGTGAAGAGCGCTCAATTGGCTACCCAATACAATCCGCAGAATTATTTAAATTTCCAATTACTCGGTTCGGTTTATCAGACGGTGGGTTCTCTCGGAGTTAAGGATGCTTACGATAACGCTATTTTGGTTTATCAAACTGCTTCCAACTTAAATCCATCAAATCCGGGGTTGAAGCTGGCTATGGCGGGGGCTTCATTTGTCGGCGGTAATGTTAAAAACGCAAAAGATTATGCAAATAGCGCCTTAACCCTAAAACCGGACTACGTGGATGCTCTCTTGACTCTTTCTCAAATAGCAAAAAATCAAGGAGACAATGCTGGCGCACTTTCTTACGCACAAGCAGCGCTTAAAATTGATCCGACCAATAAAGATTTGATTCAATATGTGAATTCTCTAAATAATCTCACGGCTCCCGCTTCCAATACCTCCAGTAAACCTAAAAACTAAATAGTAAGAATGGAGAAGATTCTGAGAATTTTTACTAAAGAGTCTGGAAGTATCAACCAAGCAGCCTTGCTTTTAGGTTCTCTTACTTTGCTTTCGCAACTTCTGGCGCTTTTTCGTGATCGTTTCATTGCTCATTTTATAGGCCCCGGGAGCCCACTCGATTCTTATTATGCGGCTTTTCGTGTGCCGGACTTAATTTTTATTTGCATTGCATCGTTGGCTTCCATTACGGTAATTATTCCTTTTCTTGTGGCTAAAATGGATGGAGATAAAGTTACCGCCGAAGCGCAAAAATATTTAAATGATGTATTTACGGTTTTCTTTTCATTAATGGTTGTGGTGGCTTTAATTGCTTTTTTCCTTATGCCACACTTGGTATTTTTTATTGCTCCGGGGTTTACCCCATTTTATCAAGCGCAAGTCATTTTGATCTCCAGAATTATGTTGCTTTCACCGATCTTGCTAGGTCTTTCAAATCTTTTTGGTACCGTCACTCAACTTTTTCATAAATTTTTTATTTATTCCTTAAGTCCGATTTTTTATAATTTCGGCATTATCATCGGGGTTGCATTTCTTTATCCGATTTTTGGTATTTACGGACTTGCGATAGGGGTAGCACTGGGTGCCTTGATGCATTTCGGTATACAAGCCTTCGCATCTCATAGTTGCGGTTTTACCCCGAGATTTTCCAGTCGAATTAATTTTCAAGATATTAAAAAAGTCGCACTTACTTCATTGCCCAGAACTATGGGTCTCGCTTTTAACAATATTGCGCTTATATGTATCATTGCGCTGGCGTCTTTTTTAAAGAGCGGCTCTATTTCAGTTTTTAATTTTGCGTTTAATCTGCAATCAGTCCCGTTAAACATTATCGGTATATCTTACGCTGTAGCCGCTTTCCCGACCTTGGCAAAATCCTTTAGTAATGGCAAAACAGAAGAATTTAAAAAACATCTCAAGGGAGCAGCACGGGCTATTGTTTTCTGGTCTTTGCCCGTTATCTTTCTTTTTATTGTGGTGCGCGCGCAAATCGTGCGCGTGATTTTAGGCTCGGGAAGTTTTTCTTGGGACAATACACGCTTGGTCGCGGCCTGTCTCGCAATTTTTGCTTTATCAATCTTGGCGCAAGGTATGATTACTCTTTTATCCCGTTCTTATTATGCAACAGGGGATACCAAACGCCCGCTCATTGTTAATTTTTTATGTTCCGTTTTAATCATACTTTTATCTTATCTATTAATTCATCTATTTGAAAACTGGATGTTTTTCCGTTATTTTATAGAGTCTTTACTCAAGGTTACGGATATTCCCGGGACAGAAATTTTAATGCTTCCACTTGCGTATTCCATCGGGACTATTTTGAATTTTATTTTACATTGGATTTTCGTAAAGAGAGATTTTATGCCGGACGAATCCTTTATCACTAAAACTTTTTTCCAAAGCCTGGGGGCATCTTTTTTCTTGGGAGCGGTGGCATATTTATTTTTAAATATTCTTTCACCGATTTTTGGCACCACCACCTTCCTCGGTGTTTTCTTCCAAGGCTTTATTTCCGGCATTATGGGTATCATTGCTGCTGTTTTCGTACTATATATGCTCAAAAATGAAGAATTAAAAGATCTCACTCAAACCCTACATACCAAATTCTGGAAAGCCAAAATTATTGCCCCGTCTCAGGAAGAGCTTTAGCCCCACTCCTTTCGTTTTCTAGTCGAAAGGTATCCGGCTTTAGAATCTTCTTATTTTCTGCTAGAATTAAAAAAGACCCACCTTGGGTCGATTTTGTGTTTATTTTAATTATATGCAAGTCAATTTTAAGAGAATTTTATATTATTTATGGCCCCATATTAAAAAACACTGGGTGTCTTTTTTCCTTGTTTTGCTGGGTTATACTATCGGGATAGTTTTTGACGCCCTGCTCAAGCCCCTGCTTTTTAAGCAAATGATTGACCTGTTTTCTTCGGGACTAAGCAGAGATCTGATTTTACACAAAGAAATGTATTTGTTTGGGTTGGTTTGCATTACCATAGTTATTCATAATTTTGGATATCGTCTGGGAGATTTTTCCAATGCGCATTTTGAGAGTAAGGTTATGAAAAGATTGTATGATTTTACTTTTGAACGATTATTGAAACACTCCTATCGTTTCTTTTCCAATAACTTTTCCGGGAGCCTGATTGCCAAATCAAGGCGTTTTACCAAGTCATTTGAAATGCTGGCCGATATAGTAAGTTTTCAAATCTGGTTTTCCTTCGTTAATTTAGTGGGCATTCTTATAATTTTGTTCCCACGAGTGCCGATGCTGGGCTATGTTTTTCTGGGTTGGTCCATCCTTTATGTTTTCATCACTTTTTTGTTTATCAGAAAAAAAATATTTTATGATACGAAAGAGGCAGCAGCTGACTCTTCGGTAACAGCCCGTTTTTCGGATGCGATATTAAACATTCTAAATATAAAAATATTTAGTTCTGACAAAAAAGAAGAGGAAAGTTTCAAGATAATTACCAGAGATGAAGAATATAAAAGGAAAAAGGCCTGGTATTTTGGTAATTATCAGAATCTTGCTCAGTCTGCACTGATGGCCACTCTGCAGATTTTTGTGCTTTTTATTAACATCAGACTTTGGTACAACGGCACAATATCATTGGGTATGTTTGTTCTAATCCAAACCTATATGTTTAATCTGTTCGATGTGCTGTGGAATCTCGGCAGATCTCTCACAAAAGCCATGAAGGCAATGACCGATATGCAAGAAGTAGTAGATATTTTCGATACACCGATCGACATTAAAGACAGCCATAAACCCGAGAAATTGAAAATTAACGATGGGCATATTGTCTTCGAAGATGTTTCTTTTTCCTATAAGGGTGGCATGGCCGTCTTGAGAGATTTTAACATTGATATTTTAGCAGGGGAGCGAATTGGCTTTGTCGGACATTCCGGCGCCGGTAAATCCACTATTACCAGATTGCTTTTGCGTTTTTCCGATATCAGAAAAGGCAATATAATTATTGATGGACAAAATATAAAAAATATAACCCAAAACGACCTAAGGTCCAAAATTTCTTATGTTCCGCAAGAATCAATTTTATTTCACAGGACAATCAGGGAAAATATTGCCTATGGTAAACCTGAAGCCTCAGAAAAAGAGATAATTGAAGTAGCCAAGAAAGCGCATGCTGATGAATTTATTTCCAAATTACCTCAGGGTTATGATACCCTAGTCGGGGAACGCGGAGTGAAGCTTTCCGGCGGAGAACGCCAGCGAGTAGCTATTGCTCGCGCAATGCTCAAAGATGCTCCAATCTTAATGCTCGACGAGGCGACAAGTTCACTCGATAGCATCAGTGAACATTATATACAGGACGCCTTCAATGAATTAATGAAAGGTAAAACGACGATAGTCATTGCACATAGACTTTCCACGATTCAAAAAATGGATCGCATTATTGTGCTCGATCAGGGAGAAATTGTAGAACAGGGAACACACAAGGAACTTTTAGCAAAAAAAGGTTTTTATGCCAAACTATGGGATCATCAGACCGGCGGATTTATGGATTAATTTATGGACAAAGAAAACAAACTGCAACACATTCGAAATTTCAGTATTATCGCGCACATTGACCACGGCAAGAGCACTTTGGCGGATCGTATGCTCGAAATTACGCATACTATCGAAACTCGAAAAATGCGAGATCAGGTACTCGACTCTATGGACCTGGAAAGGGAAAGGGGCATTACTATTAAGATGCAGCCGGTACGGATGGAGTATGTTTTTCACGGCGAAAAATACATTTTGAACCTCATAGACACTCCTGGACACATAGATTTCTCTTATGAGGTTTCTCGCGCCTTAAAGGCCGTGGAAGGCTCGATTTTACTGATTGACTCAACACAGGGCGTGCAGGCCCAAACCCTTACTACGCTTGCTATGGCGCGTGAGGGAGGCCTTAAAATCATCCCCGTGCTGTCTAAAATAGACTCGCCTTTATCCAGGGTAGAAGAGATAAAGGAAGAGGTCATAGAGCTCTTGGGTTGTAGCCCGGAAGAGATATTGCTTGTTTCCGGACGAACAGGCGAAGGGGTAGAAAATTTGCTTCAAGCGGTTATTAAACGGGTTCCGGAGCCGAAAGAAAATCACCACGGAGAAAATATTTTACGTGCTTTAGTTTTTGATTTTAAATATTCTAACCACAGAGGAGTAATAGTCTTTGTTCGGTTGCTCGACGGACGGGTGACCAAAGGCGACACTTTGCTTTTTGCGGTTTCCGGACAAAAGTTTACAGCGCTCGAAGTCGGGACTTTTTCTCCCGAAGAAACTCCGCGCGAAAGTTTGTCTTCTGGCGATACCGGTTATATCGTGACCGGAATTAAAAAACCGGGCATCGCTTCGGTCGGGGATACTATCACTATATTTAAAAACCCCTTACCGGCTTTCCCGGGGTATATGCAACCGATGCCGGTAGTGTGGGCTTCTGTTTTTCCGGAAGATGCGGATGATTTCGCGGAATTAAAACTTTCTCTCGGAAAATTAAAACTTTCTGATTCGGCTTTTTCTTATGAAGAAGAAGCGTCGGGGTCACTCGGTAAAGGTTTTCGTTGCGGATTTCTCGGTATGCTCCATTTGGAAATTATTACCGAACGATTAAAACGCGAATTTAATTTAAAGTTAGTTATAACTACCCCTTCCATTACCTATGAGGTAGTACTAAACAATGGGAAACGAGAAAAAATTTATTCCCCATATTTTTTCCCGGACGATGGAAACATCAAGGATGTTTTTGAACCATGGGTGAAATTAAAAATTATCACCCCGATAGCCTATGTCGGCAATATTATGCAGTTGTTGTTTGACCACGAAGGTGAAATAGGTGAGACGGATAATTTCGGAGACAACCGTTCTTCCATTTCGGTGAAAATGCCTCTTCGGGAGCTGATGCGTAATTTTTTTGATGAACTCAAGAGCACTTCTTCCGGATACGGCTCTATATCTTATGAAATAGGAGAGATGCGTAGAGCTAACGTCACTCGGTTGGATTTATTGGTAGCCGATGAAGTAGTGCCGGCTTTCTCTAGGGTAGTTTCAAAAAAGCGGGCAGAACAAGAGGCCGAAGAAGCGGTAGAAAAACTCACAGAACTTTTACCACGTCAGATGTTTACCATGAAAATTCAAGGTAAAGCACTTGGGCGGATTATTTCTTCACGCACACTCTCCGGTATGAAAAAAGACGTGACTCAGCATATGTATGGAGGCGATATAACCCGCAAAATGAAACTTCGTGAAAAACAGAAAAAAGGCAAGAAGAAAATGAAAGAGCGCGGACGCGTAAACATTCCGCAAGATGTTTTTCTGAAGATGATGCGCGCTGGAGATAAATAACTTAGGCTATTGACTGAAAACAGGTAAATACAGCAAAATCATACCTAATATCATTAGTACACTAACCACGGCCCAGGCGGCCTGGATCTTTTTTTGATGTTTTTTATTGAATAGCATATACTGATAGTATCATAGTATGAGAAATTTTCAAAACAAAGGGAGCTGGAGGAATATACTGGAATCCAAACCAATTTTAGTGCTTTTTGGTCTCCTGATATTATTTTTTGCTTGGAATGTCTTTGGTTTTTGGAATAAAATGCAAGATACTGCCAAAAATAAAAAGATAGCGGAAGAAAAGGTGGCGCAACTTTTACAACAAAAAGAAAAACTTTCTGCCGATATTAATAGTCTAAAAACCGACGAGGGGAAAGAGAAATTTTTTCGCGAAAATCTCGGTTTGGCGAAGGAAGGGGAAGATATGATAGTGGTGGTGGAGGACAAAACGGTTGCTCCGGTTGCCCCCAGTTCAGGAGGATTTTGGGGATTTTTTACAAAATGGCTCAAATAATATGATATAATGGGTTTATGAAAATCGCTTTTTTTGGATTAAACAAAGAAGATCAGACTATGTTTTCAGGTGCCTTCGGGGGTTCGGAGGTTTCTTTCATCGAGGGAAAATTAGACGAAAATAGTGTTGAAAAAGCCAAAGACGCTGAAATTATTTCTGTTTTCGTCGACTCCGTGGTAAATAAAATAGTGATAGACTCCTTGCCGAACTTGAAATATATCTCTACTCGTTCCACCGGAGTAGACCACATAGACTACACTTATGCATCCACCAAAGGAATAAAAGTATCCAATGTTCCCGGTTATGGATCTCATACCGTAGCAGAATTTACTTTCGGCTTGATTTTAAATCTTTCCCGAAAAATCATTGGCGCCAATAATTATGTCCGGGAATCATCGGACTTCAATTATTTTCCCGGCATGGAAGGCGTAGATTTGGCCGGCAAGACTCTCGGAATTATCGGTACCGGGAAAATAGGAAAAAATGTGGTCAAAATAGCGAGAGGTTTTGGTATGAATGTCATGGCTTATGATCTGCATCCCGATATGTCTTTTGCACAAGAAAATAATTTTGTCTATAAAACTTTCAATGAAGTTATTTCCGGGGCGGATATTTTAACTTTGCATGCACCTTATACTAAAGAAAATCATCATTTAATAAATAAAGAAAATATTGCAACGATGAAAAAAGGAGTGTATCTGATAAATACGGCGCGAGGGGAATTGATAGATACTGAAGCGCTTATTTCTGGATTACAAAAAGGAATTATCGCCGGCGCCGGACTGGACGTTTTGGAAGGTGAAAGAGAACTGAAAGAAGAAATCGAGATACTACTTTCTCCTGAAAAAGCTGAGAGATTTAAGGATTATAAAATACTACTCGAAGATCATGAGTTGATGAAAATGCCGAATGTCATTATTACCCCGCACATTGCTTTTTATACTCGGGAAGCGGTTTCCGAGATACTGAAAATTTCCCTTGAAAATATTCAGGGTTTCTTGGCCGGCTCACTCTTAAATTTGGTTAAATAAAAAATAATGGAAAGGCAGATTAAAAACTTTGACGAATTGGCGATAAGTGAAAATCGCAGATCCGCATTACTGGTCGCAGAAACAGGGTTGTTATCTATCAACACGGAAAGTGTTGTTTTTAACTCAGTGAAAATAACAGGTAATATTTTAAGTATTCAGGGGCAAAGTTTTGATTTAACAAAATTTGAAAAAATTAAAGTTGTTGGTTTCGGCAAGTCTTCCTGTGAAGGGGCTGTAGCGCTTGAAAAAATTCTAGGCAATAAAATAAAAGAAGGTGCGGTGATTGGACTTTCCCAAATGACCTGCGGAAGCATAGAAACTTTTGCCGGCACGCACCCACGACCGAGTTCGGCCAATATTAAAGGTGGCGAAAAAATATATGATATAACTAAGGATTCGACAGAAAACGATTTAATCATTGTGCTGGTTTCCGGTGGGGGCTCGGCACTTTTATGTTATGACGAACGGGAATGTGAACAGGGGGCAAAACTCTATGACTCTTTTTTACACTCTGGAAAAACCATCAGCGAGATGAATACAGTGCGTAAACATTTGTCAGTTCTGAAAGGAGGTGGGTTGGCGAAATTGGCATATCCGGCCACGGTTATCGGTCTTATTTTTTCCGACGTACCCGGGGACAATTTTTTTGAAGTAGCCTCCGGTCCGACTTATAAAGACGAAACGATGGTGGGAGATGCGGAGAAAATTATTTCTGAAAATAATTTAGGAGATTTTAGTTTGATTGAAACGCCGAAGGAAGATAAGTATTTTGAAAAAGTTTACAACTTTGTCTTGGTCTCGAACAAAACGGCTGTGGTGGCGATGAGTAAAAAGGGGGAGGAGTTGGGATTTAAAACAAAAATTGTTTCTACGGAATTGTATGATGAAGTCGGCGCTGCTTTAGAAAAAATTTATGGAGCCAAAGCAGAAGATACATTTGTTCTGGCTGCCGGAGAATCGAAAGTTTCTGTGCCAGCCAATGCAGGTAAAGGTGGCAGGAATACTCATATGGGCCTGGTAGCTATCAAAAATAAATTGATCAATGATAATTCTGTTTTCATTTCACTTGCGAGTGATGGGATGGATAATAGCGATATGGCGGGAGCTATTGTGGACAAAAACACAATAGAAAAAGCAGTAAGCCTAGGTCTAGACACTGATGATTACTTAGAACGTTTCGATTCCTATAATTTTTTTGGGAAGACCGGTGACTTAATCACTACCGGTCCCACCGGCGCCAATGTTTCGGATTTGATGATATTTCTCACAAAGAATCCATAGATTTAACTATTGACTTTTATATAAAAATGTGATACAGTAATATCAGAAAGAGAGTGACGAGCTTGTCATTCTCTAAGTTTTGGCCTTTGTAAACCAAACGCGAGTTGCGGCGCAAATAGACCACAACAAAATGGAGAGAAAGAAATGAAGAACATCCTCACCGTTATTGTCGTCTTTTCACTCGTTTTTTCGTTCGGCTGCAAGGAGCGCGTAGCTCCCATTGTTCGTCATTTTTCTCTCGCAGAAAGAATTGCCGCTCAGGCGAAAGCCGACGTGGCGCAGGCACGCTTCGAACGAGAGGAGAAAGAACGCAAGCTCAGCGAGAACTACCAGCTGGCCAAGCAGTACGAAGGCAACTGGATGACCTACGCTGAAATTCAGGCCGCACGTATTCCCAACCCGAATCCGACCCCCGAATACATGTCGCGCCCGGAGAAAAATCTCAACGACGCACTCGAGTACTATCTCGAAGTCGCAAAGAGCGAGCCGCTTGCGTATGACGATGTTGCTCGTGTTGCGCGCATCATCCTCTACGGCGATCCGATCGAGAAGGCGTACGCACGACTTGCGAAAAAGCGGAAAGGAGATGATATCTCGATTCTGCCTCTTCGTACCGAAGGAGACAACGCATTGTGGCAGTTACTCGAGCGTTGGAAGAGTACGCAGTATGAGACCATTCGCGCTCTCCTTACTGAGTACGCAAAGGCGTACCGTAAGGATCTTCGCACGATCGGTTTTGATTCGACGAAACGTTATCGCAGTGAAATCGATTTGCGGGGCGTGTCGTGGGAAGATTCTCGTCGACTCACTACGAACTGCGGTCAACACGAGGGTCACATCAACAAGCTTGCCAATCTCACGGCTGTGCTGAACACAGAAGACAAGAAGGTTTGGGCGCTCCACGCCACTGACGTTTCAATCTCTGATTTTTGCTGTGATTGCTCGGGGGACTACTATCGTGACCCCCTTGCTAACAGCGAGGCGTACGAGCGTTACCTCGAGCTCGGCGACACTGCTACTGCGAAGCGTGTTGCTCTCACTGTCGCGAAGGAGATTCTCGACCTCTACGCGAACGGCAAAGAAGCGAGCGGTTACTATCCCGACGAGCGGACGGAGCCAATTCCGATTCTCTTGGCCGAGAACAAGGCCGAAGCAGAGAAGTGGTTCCACGCTGCGGGATGGGACAAAGGAACCGTCAAGACTGTGTTTGCTGAGGCACTTCGCAAAGCCGCGGCAGACAAGGAGGCCGAGCAACACTACTCTGAAGCGCACGATCTCTACGCTGTCGTCGGCGAGAAGGAGAAGGCCAGAAAAATGGAACTCTTGGCTGGGGGTGCGTGAGACGAAAACAAATGCCGGGCGGAGAGAAATCTCCGCCCGGCAAGGAGGTCAATGTTCTTTTTATCAAACGAACCGCGAGGTTCGTAGGCCTCGCGAGGAAATCCTTGCGGGGCTTTTTTTATTTAATTTTCTTTCCCGACCGCTTCCGAGATATTTTTATACCCGTCTTGTTTTAGGAGTTTTACGAGACCGAGGTTGATGTCGCTCACGACTTGTGGGCCTTCGTAGATCATTCCGGTGATGAGCTCGAGGAGCGTTGCACCAGCTTTTATTTTTTTATAAGCGTCTTCTGCAGTGAATATTCCACCGACGCCGATAATGATTTTTTTGCCAGCGTAATATTTATACACTTTACGAATCATTTCATTTGAAAGCTTCTCCACAGCCTTGCCGGAGAATCCGCCCTTGCCCTCGTGATTAAATACATTTACTTTAGTTAAATTTGTGCAAACAAAACCATCTATTGGGTATTTTCCACATACTTCTAAAATTCCATTTAGTTGCGCCTCTTCTAAATCCGGTGATAGTTTTATAAAAACAGGTTTATTTTTAGGGATAGAGAAAAATTGTTTTAAAAGCAGGTCTAGGTTTTTCGGTTCAGCGAAAATTGGTTTTTCCTCACAGGTGTTCGGGCAGCTAATGTTGATGGTAAAGTAATCACCGACATCTTGAAAAATTTTATAAGTAAAAAAATAATCCTCGATTCCTTTATTTATTTCGGAAGTTTCTCTGGCGTTAGTTTTGGCAATACTGATGCCGACGGGTAAAGGCCAAATTTTGTTTTGTAAACGTTGATGTAAAACTTTCGCGCCTAAATTTTTTAGACCGTAATTTACTCGCAGTGTTTTGTGTTCTGGCAGGCGATACAATCTTGGTTTTTGATTACCCTCATATGGTTTTGCGGTCATAGAACCAATTTCCGTAAAACCGAAACCAAGCGCCGGCATGATGTCTATCATAGTCGCATTTTTATCGAAACCGGCCGCCAAACCAACCGGATTTTTGAAATTTATTCCAAGGATATTTTGTTCCAATATTTTATTGGAGTATCCGAAACACCAGTAAGTCAAATTTCTGGTTAAGGTGTATTTCCCAAAAAACTGAAGAAAGGTTGTCATCCTATCGTGAACGTCTTCCGGGTCAAAAATGAAAAAGAAAGGCCTCCAAATGTATTTGTATTTTAGTTTTCCCAGAAAGTTTCTAATACCCACCAAATTATCTTTCATATACTCATCCTAGCAAAAATATGATAAAATATGAAGTATTATGGCCGAGCAAAAAAATTCTCAAATTACCAAAATTTCAGCTAAAGAAATAAAAGATTCGAGGGGGAACCCAACTATTAAAGTCACGGTATTTGTCGGTGACAAAAATGCCAGTTTTGCCGTACCTTCCGGAGCTTCTACCGGCGCTCACGAGGCGCACGTTATTGCAAACGACAAAGCCATTTTAAACGTAAATGAAGTAATTGCCGAAGCTCTAATTGGTAAAGATGTTTTTGATCAAAAAGAAATAGATAGAACTATGGTTGAGCTCGATGGTACAACGAATAAAAATAATCTGGGTGGTAATGCGATCATTGGGGTCAGTATTGCTTGCGCGAAAGTGGCGGCAGAAGTTAAGGGTCTCGAAACCTTTCAATATTTGCGTACTTTGGCGGAAATAAAACCGTCAAGAGAAGTTCCATTTTTATATATGAATTTGATAAATGGCGGTAAGCATGCGGACAACGATTTGGCTTTTCAGGAATATCACATTGTTCCCAATACTCTCAATGTTTCCGAGGCGGTGCAGATCGGAATAAAAATTCAAAATAGTCTAAAGGAAATAATTATAAAAGAATTAGGGGCAGAATCCGTAGTCTTTGGAGACGAAGGAGGTTTTGCTCCGAAAGTAAAGGACATAAAGCAACCGCTTTTTTATTTACGAGAAGCGATAAAGCAGAACGACCTAGAGGGTAAAGTTCGCCTAGCGCTCGACGTTGCTAGCTCTTCTTTTTTTGAGAACGGTTTATATAAAATTTCCGAAGAGAATATTTCTAAAGAAGAACTCCTGAATATTTATAAATCTCTAACCGAAGAATTCAATTTACTTTCCATAGAAGATCCGTTCGAAGAAGAGGACTTTATTAGTTTTCAGAAATTGAAAGAAGAAAATAATTTAAAAGTAGTTGGTGATGATCTGACTGTTACCAACAAAAATCTTTTACAAAAAGCAATAGACAATAATAGTATAAATGCGATGATTATCAAACCAAACCAAATCGGTACTTTAACCGAAACCTTGGAAACCATGAAATTGGCTCGCGAAAATGATATTGAGTTAATCGTGAGCCACAGGAGCGGGGAAACAGAAGATGATTTTATTGCTGATTTGGCATATGCTTTCGGTTGTTTTGGTTTAAAAGCAGGCGCTCCCACAAAACCAGAAAGAATGGTAAAGTATAAAAGATTAGAGAAGATTATAAATTTAATATAAGTATTTTTTATGGTAGAAAATTTTGTGAAGTGGTATAGCGAAGTAGGAATCGCCGATGTTCCGTCTGTGGGAGGTAAAAATGCCGCACTAGGAGAAATGTATTCAAATCTTGTACCACTTGGGGTTAACATACCGGACGGTTTTGCTTTGACTGCGGACGCTTATAGACATTTTTTTAAAGAAACGGGGTTAGATGATCAAATAAAAGTCATTCTTTCTGATTTAGATACTAAAAACATAAAGAACCTGCAGGTTAGAGGAAAAAAGGTTAGGGAAGCGATTCTTAAAGCCAATCTTCCCGAGAACCTAAATAAGGCAATAGATATCGCTTATAGCAAGTTGTGTGAAAAATATGGAAAAAATGTAGATACCGCTGTTCGTTCTTCAGCCACCGCTGAGGATTTGCCCGGGGCCTCATTTGCGGGACAACAAGAGACATATCTCAATGTGCACGGTATCGAAAATATTTTAATTGCCACAAAGAAATGCATTGCTTCGCTTTTTACCGATCGCGCTATTTCATATCGAGCCGACAAAGGATTTTCGCATTTTGACGCGGCATTGTCTGTCGGTATTCAATGCATGGTACGTTCAGACTTATCTTCCTCCGGTGTAGCTTTTACTATTGATACGGAAACAGGTTTTGATAAAGTTATCATTATTAATGGAATTTACGGGTTGGGAGAATTTATCGTGCAAGGAATGGTCATCCCAGATGAATTTATCATCTACAAACCTACGCTTGAGGGCGGAGTTAAAAATCCAATCATTGGCAAGCATTTGGGAAAAAAGAATATCAAACTTGTTTACGCCAAAGATGGAACAAAAAAAGAAAATGTAAAAGAAAAAGATCAAGTGCAATATTCTTTGACCGACGATGAGGTTAAAAAGCTTGCAAACTGGTGTTTGCAAATAGAAAAATACTTTTCCAAAAAACACAACCGTTATCAGCCAATGGATATAGAATGGGCCAAAGATGGCAAGACCGGCGAATTATTTATTGTACAGGCGCGCCCTGAGACAGTGCGATCTGTAGAGGATAAAAATGTGCTCAAAGAATATCATTTGGAAAAGAAAAGCAAGGTTTTAGTAAATGGAATTTCCGTTGGTGCCAAGATGGGCAGTGGCAAGGTGCGTATTTTAAAAAACGCAAAGAATATTTCTCAGTTTCAAAAAGGGGAAGTTTTAGTAACAGAAATAACCGATCCGGACTGGGAGCCGATTATGAAAATTGCCAGCGCTATTATAACCGACAAAGGAGGCCGAACTTCGCACGCCGCCATTGTTTCCCGCGAGTTGGGTATTCCATGCATTGTGGGCTCAAATAACGCCACCAAAACGCTTAAAAACGGCCAGGAAGTGACTGTGGATGCCTCTACAGGATCTGTATACGAAGGGATTTTGCCGTTTAGGGTTACGGAACATCATCTTGATAAAATTTCAAAACCGCCAGTTAAAATAATGGTAAACATTGGCTCACCGAACGATGCTTTTGCGAACCATCATTTACCCGCAGAAGGAGTGGGTCTCGGGAGATTGGAATTTATTATTGCTTCATTTGTACGAGCGCATCCGAATGCATTACTCCAATATGAGAACTTAAAAAAGGGAAAGAAGACTCCATACATCACAAAAGTTTTGAAAGAAATTGATCGGTTAACTCCATTATATAAAAATAAAGCGCAATTTTATGTGGACGAGCTCGCACTCGGAATTGCAAAAATTGCGGCGACTTTTGCTCCGCACGACGTGATCATAAGATTTTCTGATTTTAAAACGAACGAATATAGAACATTACTTGGCGGAGAATTGTATGAACCAAAAGAAGAAAATCCAATGCTAGGATGGCGGGGCGCGTCAAGATATTACGATCCTAAGTTTAAAGATGCGTTCGCTCTCGAATGTCAGGCGATGAAAAAAGTTCGCGAGGAAATGGGATTCACAAATGTTGTACCCATGATTCCTTTCTGTCGAACTCCGGAAGAAGGGAAGCAAGTGATAGAAGTCATGAAGGTAAATGGACTTGATCGCGCAACTGATTCAACACTTCGAGTTTATGTCATGTGTGAGATCCCTTCCAATATTTTACTCGCAGATGAATTTTTAGAAATTTTCGACGGTATGTCTATTGGTTCCAACGATTTGACTCAGCTGGCTTTGGGGCTGGATCGTGATTCCGGAATAGTTACGCACATTGCCAATGAAAATAATCCTGCTGTTAAGAAATTAGTCGCAGATATAATTCATAAATGCAAAGCTAAAAATAAATACATTGGTATCTGCGGACAGGCGCCTTCAGACTATCCAGAATTCGCTAAATTTTTAGTAAAAGAGGGGATAGAAAGTATGTCGCTTAATCCTGATACTGTGTTTAAGATAATTATGGCGCTTGCCCCGAAGTCTTAAAGTGGTAAAATACCGCTTTAAGCGGAATTGGTTTAGTGGTAGAATGAGTCCTTCCCAAGGATTAGACACGGGTTCGATTCCCGTATTCCGCACACACTTGACACGTATGATATAATTAGAATATTAAAAGATAAATATAGAAAATTATGCCCAACACTACACCAGCAGTAACAATTTATTCAACCCCGACCTGTCATTTCTGCCATATGGCGAAAGATTTTTTCAAGGCGAATAATGTCGCTTACACCGAATATAATGTAGCAACGGACCTGGAGAAACGCAAAGAAATGATGGATAAAAGTGGTCAGATGGGCGTGCCAGTTATCGTTATTGGTGATGAAATCACTGTCGGCTTCAACCAACCAAAGATTGCAGGCATGCTTGGACTTTAGTCTATTTCTAATATAGTATTAAAATTGAACGCCCTCGTAGTTCAATGGATAGAACAGTTCCGTCCTAAGGAATAGATGTAAGTTCGATTCTTGCCGAGGGCACATTTTTTTGCTAGTATTTACCTATGTCGCCCGAAGAAAAGGAGCTTTTGGAAAAGAGTGTTGCTCTGGCTGAAGATAACAATAAAATCTTGCATGCAATGCGACGATCAATGCTTTGGGCTAGGGGGATGACATTTTTATATTGGGCGCTCATAATTGGCTCGTTGCTTTGGACATATTTATATATTCAGCCATATCTGAATAAAGTGATTGATCTATATAATTCAATTTCCGCTACCGAGCAAAAAATAAGCAGTCCGTTTATGAATTTGTTTAAAAAATAAAATATGCCTGGGTAGCTCAGTAGTAGAGCGTTCCCCTGAAGAGGGACAGGTCGGGTGTGCGATTCACCCCCCAGGCACAGAAACTACTTATTGTATTCTTCCCATTTCATTTTAAGTCGAAGTCCGCTTAAGCGTGTAGCTTCAGGTAAACTCTCAAGAAAATCTCTATAACGCGAAGCCTCTTGTTTCTTTTTTGCATACTCCGCTTTAATTTTTTCAATAGCTAAGTTTATTTCTTCCTCAGTAGAATTTTGCAATTCAATCGAAAATCCTTCGCGGTCGTTTGGAGCTCTGGCAAGTGTCAGTTTTTTTATTTTAAAACTATCTGTGGGAACATTATCGGCAATCCATTCATTACCCTCGAATCCATTATTATAATGACCCTGCCAAACAGGGGCAATTTTCGGTTTACGAATTTCTAAATCTCTGGTTTCTATTTCAACTATAACGCCACAGCCAGGTAGTTCAATATAATCTCTTATGCCTCTGCCGGTGTCATATTTGGGGCATTGCATAGAAGCTAAGGAGTTACCAGCTCCATAGGCTTGTTCTACCATTCTTGGGTTTGTTGACATATATACTCCAATCTCGTTGTCACCACCCACAGCAGATGTGCCAACAACTAAAGGTTTTCGCAGAAACTCTAAACTTAAATCTTCCGGAGACACAACAAAACCCCTGTATAACTTTTCAGGTTTCTTTTCGTTTTCTACTGTGTTACTTCTCTCGGAGTCGAGAGGTTTTCTGCCCGGTATTATTGGTGGTTCATCAAAGCCCATAGGTATCTTTTAGATTGACCTTACTTTCACGCTGTTTTTCTTTTCCTTATCCACTTTTTTGATTTTAACAGTAAGAAGGCCGTGGCGCTCGGTAGCTTCTACTTCCTCGGGTTCCACTTCGGCGGGTAGGGAAATAGTGCGGGAAAATTTACCCCAATAAAGTTCTTGGGTAAAGTAGTTATCTTCGTCTACCGTTCTGGATTCTTCACGTTCACCACGGATAGTAATCATATCTCGCGCTATCGAGAGCTCGAGGTCTTCAGGTCTTACTCCGGCAACCATAGTTTGAATGATTATATCAGTCGGTGTTTGATATACATCGATAGAGAGTTCTGCTTCCTCGTTCTCCTCCTCAATCCAGTTATTATTTTTCCCCCCATCTTTTACTCCTTTTAGAAAAAATTCCTTTTTTGGTTCTGGTTGGTCTTCTTCTACGTTCATACTTCCGGTTAGTCTTTCAAAAAAACTTCTTTTCTTTTTTTCCATAATATTTTTTATAAACTGATAATTTCTATTAATTTTGTACTCTCATTCTCCTCACTTTTTCGAAAAGCAACATAACGATAATTGTGACGACCCACAAAAACGCAAACACCTTCAAAAAGTCATTTCCGTCATTCCTTATTATAAAAAAATTAAAGGCACTATGCAAGGCGATAGCAACCATAAAGCCGACACATAAATGCCATTTCCGCTTGAAGCTATCTGAATGTAGAGAAATTCCAATGGCAATACCGAGTATTCCGGATGAAACAGTGTGAAGTAAAGTAGAACCCATAAAACGCAACTGACCAGTCAATAAAGCCACTGTCGCCTGACTGACTGAAAAAGGTTTAACTAAGAATAGGGCATTTTCTAGCGCCGCAAAACCAAGGGCGGCTGTAATCATATAAATTGGCCAGTCTATTGGTTCGTTTGCATTGCTTGTTTTATATAAAATTATTAACACCGCTAGATATTTCAGAATTTCCTCAGCGCTGGCCCAAAGAACAATTCGGCCACTATGTGAATCTACGAGGTTTTGAATAAATTTCTCAATCGGTAAAACTGCTACCACTGCCAACATACCCATAACAAATACCAAAGTCAGTAATCCTTTTGGCTCAGGATGATCTTCATCTTCTTTTAGCCAAAACCACAACCATAGAAGAGAAGGAATAATTCCGCTCAAAAAGGCAAAAATTAGAATTTTCGGGTCGCTGGTTAAGATGGCCATTTTTCTATTATTAACAGGTTCTTATTTTCAATAGGCATCATCGACCAAATTTCTTCTGTGACAAATGGGATAAACGGGTGTAGAGCTTTGAGTAAAGTGGTGAGTTGGGTAAGTAAAAGTGTTTTCACCGAATCGTTATTTTTAGTTTTTGATCTTTCTATTATAACATCCGCAAAAGTATGCCAGAAATAGTGATATAATTTTTCCGCCACGATGTAGAATTTATATTCATCCATTTCTTTAGTTATTTCTACCATTAAGGCTTTCAGCTCCTCATCTGATTTTCTATCTTCTTCATCATACTTAATCTCACTAGGATTTTCGGGAATGGTAAAACCATTTGTCTTATCCAAGACGAAGCGTGTGGCATTCCAAATTTTATTTGCAAAGTTTTTATAACCACGGATTTTATCTGGAGAAAGAGCCAGAGAAGTTCCCGGAGTATTGCCGACGATCATACCCATACGAAAAGCATCTGTGCCGAATTGTTCGGTATATGTTAATGGGTCGATTACATTTCCTTTACTTTTGCTCATTTTTTGACTTTTTGCGTCTAACACCATGCCGTGCATGTAAACTGTTTTAAATGGAATTTCACTCGTTACATATAGTCCTAGCATAATCATTCGGGCGACCCAAAAGAACACCAAATCTCCAGCAGTTTCCATAACGTCAGTAGGGTAGAAAGTTTTGTAATCTTTTTCTTCCGGGTATCCCAGTACAATATATGGCCATTGACCCGAAGAAAACCAAGTATCAAAAGTGTCGTTATCTTGAGCAACTTTTCCGCCACACTTTTCACACTTTGTGATTTTATTTTCCAGATCAACCATTCCGTGTTTACACTCGAGGCAGATTTTTGCCGGAATGGGTATACCCCAGACTATTTGCCTGGATATATTCCAATCCATAATATTAGACAGCCAATATTCGGTAATTTTTTGAAAATGTTCCGGAATATATTTTATTTCCTTACTGTTTATTTTTCCCAGAGCTTTTTCCGCGAGTGGTTTCATTTTTACAAACCACTGGCTTTTTATCTGTGGTTCTATGATTGTTCCGCATTTATAACAGGTTCGCACCACATGTTTATAATTTTCATCAATCTTCTCCAGCAATCCTTTTTTCTGCAATTTTTCTATAATCAAAGGGCGTGCTTTTTTTATATGCTGACCCGCAAATTCTCCGGCAATCGGGAGAAGCTTCCCATTTTCATCTATCACTTGCTCTTTGTCCAGATTATGCCTCTCTGCTATTTCAAAATCAGCATTATCGTGCCAGGGAGTTATGGTCATCACACCAGTTCCGAATTCCATATCAATAGCCGAATCTTTTATTATGGTTGCAGTTATGGGTCCGTTAATCCACTCCAGTTCAATTTTTTGGCCATCTTGATATTCCGCATATCGTTTATCATCCGGATGCATTACCACATATTTATCTCCAAATTTTGTTTCCGGACGGGAAGTGGAGATGACAAAAGGACCGTATTTTAAATAATAGTATGGCTCGGTTCTTTCTTCATCCAAGATTTCTAAATCGGAAAAAGAAGTTTGATGTTTTGAACACCAGGAGACTATTCTATTGCCTCTGTATATCAAACCGTCCTCATTCATTCTTTTAAATGTTTGATAAACGGTTTTGACTACACTATCATCCAAAGTAAATTTTTCTCGTGACCAGTCGCACGACGCGCCAAGTTTTTTTATCTGAGCTTTAATATTTTTTGAGTTGGTGAGCGTGAAGTCCAGAATTTCCTTATATAAATCTTTCGGCTCTATTTCAAATCTGGTTCGTCCTTCTTTTTCCAATTTTTTTTCATAAACTACCTGTGTTTCAAAACCTGCATGATCAAGTCCCGGAAGCCAAAGAGTTTTAAATCCCCGCATTCTCTTGTAGCGGATCATAATATCCTCAATAGTCATTACCAAGCCGTGCCCTGCATGCAGGGAGCCGTTGGCATTGGCCGGTGGCATAATTATAGTGAAAGCTTCATTTCTGTCGCCGGGTAAGTTGTCAGGATTAAAAAAACCAGACCCTTCCCAGAGTTTGTAGATTCTTTCTTCTGTATTTCGGGGATCATAAGGCTTGAGTAGTTTCTCGTTCAGATCTTCATTCATGCTCTAATAATATCAATTAAAGCCTTAAATTGCCAGTTGCTTTGATACTTGTTGGGCGGGGAACTTTTCTCTTATTTTTTATAAAATTCAAATAGCCGGCAATACCTATCATCAGGGAATTATCTGTCGAAAGTTCTTTAGTAGGAAACATCAACCCTATTTTCTTACCGGCAAGTTTTTTCATTTCACCTCGAAGGTATTTATTTGCCGATACTCCGCCCCCAACCAAAATAGTTTCGATTTTATATTTCTCGATTGCTTTTCTGGTTTTATGGATGAGGCATTCTATGGCCGCATTCTCAAATTCCAACGCAATTTGCGCTTTCGTTTTTTCGTTTATTTTTTCTAAGCCACCCATATCTTTTATCAAGTACAAAACGGCAGTTTTTAGTCCGGAATATGAGAAGTCAAAATTTTTACTATGAAGCATGGGGCGGGGGAGAGTTACAGAAAAACCAATTTTTTCGGGGTCGCTGTCTCCGCGTGCTCGCGGAGCGCTGCCTCTCGGCCCGTCGGCCTGCGAGACACCCCTCAAAGATTGTTTTTCTCTTTCTTGTTCAGCTAAGCGTGAAATTTGCGGACCGCCGGGATAGGTAAGTCCTAGCATGCGAGCCACTTTATCAAAAGCTTCACCGACGGCGTCATCCAAAGTCTCGCCGATTATTTTGTAATCCATCCACTTTTTTATTAAAACAAGTTCTGTGTGTCCACCGGAAACCAAAAGCGCCAAGGCCGGGAATTTTATTTTTGGTATTTTAAATGTTCCATGATTTTTTCCGAAAACTGACAATAAATGTCCCTCCATATGGTTAACTGGAATTAAGGGAACTTTCCACTTTTCCGCAAGCTCTTTGGCCATCACTATCCCAGTCCAAAGCGCTGGCTCAAGGCCTGGACCATAGGTTACGGCTATGGCATCTACCGGTTTCTTCTTCTTGTGTAATTTTGCTTGTATTAGTGATTTTTCTAATACTAACGGCAAATTTTTTAGATGTTCTCTTTTTGCGAGAGCCGGATAAACTCCTCCATAAGGAATATGAATATCAATTTGTGAAGCCACTGTATCCGCTAACACTTTAAAAGAAGCATTGTCGTTGCTTCCCGTTGCTGCCATGATTGTTATGCCTGTCTCATCACAGGATGTTTCAATACTTAAAATTCGCATGGTGCGCGATACAGGATTCGAACCTGTGGCCTACCCCACGTCAAGGGGTCGCTCTACCAACTGAGCTAACCGCGCAAGCTATGAATTTATAGCATTTTTTCTTTGATTCTTTCAAGCGCAAGGATGAAGGCGCCCATGCGCAAATGAGTTTTATTTTCTTCTGCTCTTTTAAATATATTTTGAGCGGCGTCATTCATCATAGGTAAAAGTTTATCAAAAACTTCTTTCTCACTCCAAGTTTCATTTTTTAGATTTTGATCCCATTCGAAATAGGAAACAGTCACTCCGCCGGAATTTGCCAAAACATCGGGAATTACTTGAATGTTTTTCTTAAATAGTATTTCATCCGCTTCAGGGGTGATAGGCCCATTTGCCAACTCCAACACCACTTTAGCCTTAACTTTATCCGCATTATCATTCGTGATGACATTTTCGAAAGCCGCAGGCACCAAAAGGTCGCAAGGGAGCTCCAGCAATTCTTCGTTGGTAATATTTCTGGCTCCGGGGAAATCTTTTAATCCACCAGTGGTTTTTTTATGAGCTTCAACTTGCCCCAAATCAAGTCCGTCTTCTTTTACAATGGCGCTCTTGGAATCCGAAACCGCTATGACGATGTGCTTATTTTCGGCGAAAATACGTGCGGCGTTCCCTCCTACATTACCGAAACCCTGAATTGCTACTTTGCACTGTTCGGGGAGGCCAAGTTGCGCACGCAAAGAATTGAAAACATAAAATCCGCCGAGACCCGTGGCCGGGCCTCGGCCCTGCGAACCACCATTTTCAATCGGTTTGCCGGTAAAAGTCGCGCGTGTTTTATCGCCCGTAATTTTTTCAAATTCGTCTACCATCCAAGCCATAATTTCCGGTGTAGTATTTACATCCGGCGCAGGTACATCCTTACGCGGTCCCAAAATGTCTGCAAGACGTTTAACCCACCCGCGGGAAAGTCTCTCGAGTTCACCTTTTGATAAATTTTTCGGATCAACTGTTATTCCGCCCTTGCCTCCACCCATGGGTATACCTGCGACGGCGCACTTTATAGCCATCCAGAAGGCGAGTGCCTTCACTTCGTTTATCTCTGTGTCCGGATGATAGCGAATTCCTCCTTTATAAGGTCCAAGCGCATTATTGTATTCGACTCTGTAGCCCTCGAATATCCTCTCCGACCCATCGTCCATCTTTACCGGAATTGAAATTCTAATATCGCGGTCTGGTTGTCTCAAGCGTGCGATAAATTCATCACCGAAGTTTTTAATCTTAGAAACTTTATCCAACTGCGCCATGGCGTTTTGATATGGGTTTTGCATAGGGTTCTATTCTACCATTAATTTTTCTAATATTTCAAGTTCTTCTTTTGAGTTTGGTTGTAAACCTTCAAGTACGTTTATCACGGGTACAGCCTCAATCTTTTTATGTTCTTTAAAAGCTAGGTTTATCATGTCGGTCAACTTATATTCACCTTTAACTTTATCCATCTCGATTCTATCGATATTTTTCCATAACCAATCCGCATCAAACAAATACAGGGCCGGGTTGACTTCTTTGATTAGTTTTTCTTCCGGAGTGGTATTTTTAAATTCAACTATCTTTTCTACTTTTCCATCACTTCCACGCACTATCCTACCGAAATTTGAATATAATCCAATCCTCCAATCTTCATAATCAGGAACGACTACCGTACCTATAGTTATGGCCGGCCTTTTTTCTAGGTGGGTAGTGATAATTTTCTCCAAAGTCTCGACGGAAATTGTGGGTTGATCGGCCGAAAGTACTAATACCATTTCATGTGGGTGCACGATAGAATTTTTCGCGGACATTACGGCGTGACCGGTGCCGAGCTGTTCTCTCTGTTCGACATATGAGGCTTCGTCGCCCAACATTTCCTTTATCGTTTCCTTTTTATATCCTACGACAATGAAGGGTTTTATTTTTAGGTCTAATTTTTTGATAGTTTCAAGAATATGATGCAGAAACGGTTTACCTTTCAATTTAGTCAAAGCCTTGGGTTCTTCCGATTTCATTCTCGTGCCACGGCCTGCGGCTAATATTAATATGATTATTTTATCTTTATTCATTTTCGCGTTTATCAATCTCTTTTAAAACTTTTGGAATTTTTTTAAAATCCTGCATTAAAATTTCGCGCATCGAGCCGTCATAAAGCGCTGCCGCGGGGTGATAAAGGGGGAAAAAGTATTTAGTGGACATGCCTTTAAAAGGTTTGATTAGGAGTTTGCCGTGGGCGCCCCCGATCTGTAATTCTGGGAAAAAGTTGTTCATGGCGTGTCGGCCGAGAAAGATTATCAATTTTGGGGAAATTATTTTAAGTTCGTCCAGTAACCACTGTCTACAGGCGGATTTTTCTTCAGGCAGGGGATCGCGGTTGTTCGGGGGGCGATACTTCACGATATTAGTGATATAAATATCTTCGCGTTTTAGCTTAATTTCTGCCAACATCTCATCCAGGAATTTTCCGGCAGAACCTACGAAAGGCACACCCAACTCATCTTCTTTTTTACCCGGGGCTTCGCCGATAAAAACTATTTCGGCACTTGCACTACCGGCCCCGGGCACCGCTCGCGTGGCGGTTTTTTTAAGTTCACAATCACACTCCTCCATCCATTTTTTATGCAGAGTTTCAAGTTTTTCTTGCTTGTCCATATACAATACATTACAGTATTTTTGCGATTTTTTCAAAAAATGTTATGATATTTAATGTTTTTGGCCCTATCGTCTAACGGTTAGGACAGCGGGTTTTCAATCCGTCAATCAGGGTTCGATTCCCTGTAGGGTCACATCGTCCTATACACATGGAGATGTGGCAGAGAGGTTTAATGCACCACTTTCGAAAAGTGGCATACCGCAAGGTATCGTGAGTTCAAATCTCACCATCTCCGCAATTCTTACAATATTCAACTCGCTAATAGCACTTGACAAATGTCAATTTTTTTGTTATACAGATTTTACTACCGAGCGTAATTCGGTAAATTGACAACTGAGGAGAGTGCAAATGAAGATGTTTCAGAAATACCTCGACATGGGGTCGAAAGGCCCCGCGGTCGTGGTGCTGCAGTTGCTCCTGAAGGCGGCAGGTTACAACTCTTCCGCCATTGTCCCCGACGGGGACTACGGCGAGCAGACAGCGGCCGGAGTCAGGGAGCTCCAGAAGCACCACGGAATCGAAGTGGATGGCCACTTCGGACCGGACACCCGCAAGGCGTTGATGGATTTCACGACCGTCAACGTCAACGATCTCGACGCCGAGCTGTTCATCGGCGAGACTCTCGCCGTCGGACCCGACGAGTCGGGGCCGGATGACGATACCGCTCATCAGGTCACCTAGACGGCGTAGCCGTCGCCGGTCTGGTTGGGGATTACGCCCCCAACCCGACCGCCAGTTCTTTTTTGTTCCAACATCTGTTCACTTTTTTGGCCCCTATCCACAAGATGGGGGCTGTAGTTTTTTTACAGTGCTTTTATTTCGTATGAATGTAGAGATAAATATCTTCTAGGGCTCGAACAGCATCGCCAGCGGCGATGTTGTTTTGATGATATAGGACATTAGTGCAGTCGCCTGCGGCCCAGACGCCGGGGATTTCAGTTTTTTGATTCCTGGCGTCGATTTTTACTCTACTCAATTCATCTAAAGGTACCAAACCTTTGGCAAAATCCGTATTCGGGATTTGTCCGATTTCCACGAAAATTCCGGAAACTTTTAATTCTTTTTGAACGCCATCGGCGTCTTTATAAATAATTCCGTCTACAAATTTATTTCCGGTGATTTCCAAAATATCCACATTTTTTAGCGCTTGCATTTTTGGGTTTTTCAAAACTTTATCAACTGTAATAGCATCGGCGCGAAAAGTATCACTGCGATTAAATAATGTTACAGATTTACAGTAAGCGAGCAATTGCGCAGCAGATTCAAACCCGGCATTGCCCCCGCCGATAACTGCCACATCCATGTCGGCGAAAAGGGGACCGTCGCAAGAAGCGCAGTAAGTGAGCCCCTTATTTTCAAATTTATCCGCATTTTTGGCAGGCGTTTTTCGGCGACTACTGCCACTGGCGATCAAAATTGTTTTTGCATTAAATTCTTTGCCGGATTCTGTTTTGACTAAAAATTCTTCCCCAACTTTTGTCAGACTAAATACTTTCTCACCTTCTTTTATTTCCAGACTTTCACCTTCGTTGGCTTTTACATGTTTTTTAAAATTATCCGCCAGCTCATTACCCGAAAGCGTTGTTGTGCCTATCCAGTTAAAAATTTGTTCCGAGACGACAGATTGCCCGCCCCATTCGGACGTAATAAAAAGCGTTTTCAAACGCTTCCTCGCCGCATATACCGCCGCTGCGGTTCCCGCTGGTCCACCACCAATAATGATTAAATCGTATGTCATTTGGCTATTGTAGCAACAAGAGAGGAGCAAAGGCAAATTTATTTGCCTGTTGTCCGAACGCTGTTGCTATTTGGTAATCCAAATACACTACGAGTCAAGTTTCTGACTATTTTACTTCTTGTTTCTTCGTAGAAAGGCTGGAACAGCGCTCCAGTCGTCACTATCGTCATCAATGATTACCTCTTCTTTCTTTTCTGTTTTCTTTATGAAATCATTAGTGCCTAGGTTGCCTTGAATACTGTTATGAATTTCCTTTTTTACGACTTCCGGTTTTTCATCTTTTAAAAGTGTGCCTACTTGTGCCCCGGAAAAAAGACTTTTGCGCGGTAAATCGGCAGGGAAAGAAGTGGCAATGACCGTGACTTTCAATTCTCCTTTCTTTAATTTTTCATCGCGGATAGTTCCGAAAATAACCTTGGCATCTTTATCGATTGATTCGGTAATTATCTTTGCCGCTTCTTGAATTTCGTTTATGGTCAAATCATCTCCACCGGAAATAGCAAAGAGCACGCCTTTTGCTCCATGAATCGAAACTTCGAGGAGGGGAGAATTAATGGCAGCCAAGGCCGCTTTTTCGGCTCGCTTTTCACCGGACGAAGTACCGATACCCATAAGTGCCGAGCCGGCATTGGACATGACAGCTTTAATATCCGCAAAGTCCACATTTATAACCCCCGGAGTGGTAATAAGGTCAGAAATGCCTTCTACTGCTTGCCTTAAAACGTCGTCGCATCTTATGAAAGCATCTTTAAAATTAGTGTTTTGGTCGGACAATTGAAGGAGTTTGTCGTTTGGAATAATGATGATAGCGTCTACTTCCTTCGCCAATTCGTCGATGCCTTTTTCCGCAATTTTCATTCTTTGATTACCTTCAAAGAAAAATGGCTTGGTGGTGACGGCGACGGTGAGGATGCCTTGTTCTTTAGCTGCGCGCGCAACGATAGGCGCTGCGCCGGTGCCGGTGCCTCCACCTTCACCACAAGCGATGAAAATCATATCTGCACCCTTGATGACATCTTGAATTTCAGATTTTGTTTCTTCGGCAGCTTTCTTTCCAATTTCCGGATCCATGCCGGCGCCGAGACCTTTCGTTAAATTTTTTCCGATATGAATTTTTTTATCTGCGAGAGAGTGGTGTAAATCCTGCGTGTCGGTATTCATACATATAAAAGAAACGCCTTTGACCTTAGAATTTATCATATGGTTGACCGCGTTTTTACCGGAACCCCCGATGCCGATGACCATAATGCGTGCGAAACTCTCTATTTCCTGGTTTATTTTTGGCATAATTTCTTTTATTAAAGATTTAACTTATATGGAACCATACTAGCACTAGAGCAAAAAAAAGCAACTTTGTGCTTTTTTCTAAAAAATTGAACCAAATTGTTAAAAGTTTATTTTTACGGCATCAGCTGTTTCATGCTTGATTTTATTGTGTTTTTTAGGTCTTTAAACAGATTTCCAATTGAACTCTCGGAATAACCTCTATCGTTTTTGCCGACAGTTAAAAGCCCCAATGCAGTAAACCATGACGACTCTCGAAGTTTGGTTTTATTAGAGCCAAAAATTTCAGTAGTTCCCAAGCTGGAGGGTAGTTTTAAGATCGATTTTGATAATTCTATCAAGCCGGGAGTGTTTGCTCCACCGCCAACAAAGACAACTCCGGCCGGTAACAGTTCCGAGCGTTTCATTTTTTTTAAATGATTATCAATAGATTCAAAAATATCGCATAAACGCGCCTCAACGATCTCATTTAATTTTTTACTGGAAAATTCTTCCGTAGCGTTTCCAAGTTTTAAGTCGTACGCTTTCTCCAGGGGAATTTTAAAACCGAGCGCAATATCATTTGTAATTTCTGTTCCACCAATGGAAAAAGTGTGCATGGCGATTAATTTTCCGTCATCAAAAACAGAAAGGGAAGTCGTCTCAGCGCCGATGTCCACCAGAGCAACTCCGACAATCTTTTGTTTCTCGGTCAGGGTGATATTGGCAATGGCAATCGGAGAAGCTATTACGTCTATGGCCTCTACACCCGCTTCCGCTACGGCCCCGAGCAAATCTTCCAAATGAACCATAGAATACGTGATAAAAAGGGCCTTAGCTTCAATTTTAGTACCCCGCATTCCGTCCATCCTCCCCAAGACATCTTTACCATCCAGTTTATAGGACAAAGGATAAACATGGATAACTTTTTTATTGCCAATATTTAGATTATCTTCACAGTCAGCAAGTGCTTTATTTATATCGAGAGTGGTGACTTCGCCGTCTGCCTTGGATACAATAGTTTCACCTCCGCTTGTTTCTCCACGCATGGTCGCGCCGGAAAGAGAAATGAAAGCGCGTTTTATTTTTAGGCCGGAAGATTTTTCCGCTACGGCGACCGCATTTTTTATGGAGGTTGCGGCCAAATCTTGATCCGTGACGTAGCCGTGCCGTAGTCCTAAAGTCGGCGCTTCACCCACGCCGATAATCTTAGGATTTTTTTCTCCTTTTAAGAATTCTCCCACTACGACTCGCGTCGTTTGAGAGCCCACGTCTATCCCCACCGAAATATTTTTTATCATATTTTGCTTCCGCTCTCTCCATTGTACTACTATGATCGAGTCCTTTCAAATGAAGCATACCGTGGATAACTAAAAATCCGAGGAATTGGTCGAAAGTTTTCCCAAAGTCTTTTGCTTCGTGCCGTATGACGGGCTTACACAAGACCAGCTCACCTTCGTTTTTACGCAAAGGAAATGCGAGGACGTTCGTGGCTCTGTCTTTCTTGCGATATTTTTTATTTAATTCTCTAGACTTCTTTGAACTGATGTAGGCGATAGAGAGGGAATAGTCTTTTCCTAAAATTTCATTCTTGATTCTGGAAAATTTCCTTTCCATTTATTTAGTCACCATCTTGCCGAGTTTTTTTAGCTTTTCGATTTCCTTACGGCGGCTCATTCGTTTCAATGCGCTTTTCTTTATTTTGAGTTTGGATTCTTTGCGCACGTTATAACGGGCGCCTTTAACTTTACGGATAATGCCGGATTCCTGAATACGTCTGGAAAAACGACGCAAAACACTGGAGTTATTTTCGTTTGGATTTTTCTTCACTTCGATTACTGTTTTTGCCATATTGGATAAGGTTACCATAAAAAAGATATTTAGCAAGTTTCAGCCCCTTTTCATTGACTTTTTTGCAAAAAAATATAGTATAATAGCCTATGTTGCAATCAGCCGATTATATAACCAAAGAAAAACGAACCTCCTTAGAGGCGGAACTGAAAGATTTGAAAGGTCCAAAAAGAAAAGAAATCCTGGACGCATTAAAATATGCAAAGTCTCTAGGAGATTTATCTGAGAATGCGGAATATCATCAAGCCCGCGAAGATCAAGGAAAACTCGAAGCCCGTATCGTAAAAATAGAACAAATTCTACAAGACTCGCAAACAGTCAAAGGTGGAGGCGGAGACATCATTGAAATCGGATCCAAAGTCACAGTACAGAAGGAGGGCACCACAGAACAAAAAAATTATGTTATAGTAGGAAGTGAGGAAGCCGACATGGTGAGCGGTAAAATTTCTAATCGTTCACCATTTGGCGAGGCCCTGTTTGGGAAAAAGAAAGGAGACGACGTTTCTTTTAAAACTCCAAATGGTGTAGTAAATTATAAAATTGTGAGCGTTTCCTAACTCTTAGCTAAAGCATAAATATGTCTTCAATTGACGAAATCAGGGGACTGCGTATAGAGAAACTGAAACTTTTAACCGAAAGAGGTATGAATCCGTACCCGGCTGAGTCCAAGAGAGAGCTTTCTCTTACGGAAGCTATTTCCGGTTTTGAAACTTTAGAAAAAAATAAAGAAGTGAAATGGATTGCCGGGCGCATTATGTCTATCCGCGGACAAGGCGCGATTATTTTTATAACTTTAAATGATGGCACTGCGCTTTTTCAGGGATTGTTAAAAAAAGATATTATCGGCGAGGAAAAATTAAATTTTTGGAATGAAGTGGTAGACATTGGTGATTTTATAGAACTGCGAGGAACTTTTTTTACTACCAATAGGGGAGAGAAAACCCTGGAAGCTACGGACTGGCGGATGCTCTCAAAAAGCCTGCGTCCGCTCCCCGAAAAATGGCACGGTTTACAGGACGTGGAAGAACGTTACCGTAAACGATATTTAGACATTTTAATGAACCCGGAAATAAAAGATCTTTTTATAAAAAAAGAAAAGTTTTGGGATGCGACGAGAAAATTTTTGAAGAAAGAAAATTTTCTAGAAGTAGAAACGCCGACCATAGAAGTGACTACTGGCGGGGCCGAAGCTCGACCCTTCAAAACTCATCATAATGATTTTGATATAGACGTTTATATGAGGATTTCTGTTGGCGAGCTTTGGCAGAAGCGTCTACTTGCCGCTGGTTTTCCGAAGGTTTTTGAAATAGGTAGGGTTTATAGAAATGAAGGATCCAGTCCGGAGCACACCCAAGAATTTACCGGCATGGAATTTTATTGCGGCTATATGGATTATAGGCAAGGGATGGAATTCACGGAAAAGATGATAAAAGAAGTGGCTCTGGAAACTTTCAGTACTTTAGAATTTGAAACCCACGGAAGCAAAATTGATTTATCTCCAAAATGGGAACGTATTCCATACGTCGATACTGTTAAAAAAATGATTGGGATTGATGTACTCACGGCTACGGAAAAAGAAATGATGCACAAGCTCGACGAACTAAAAGTAAAATACGAAGGCGCAAACAAAGAGCGCTTGATGGATTCACTTTGGAAATATTGCCGGAAGCAAATTGTCGGTCCTGCGTGGTTGATAGACGTGCCTAAATTAGTGTCTCCACTTTCTAAAGCCAAACCAGAAAATCCACTACTTACCGAGCGAGTCCAATTAATTCTAGCTGGCGCAGAAATGACTAATGGTTTTTCGGAATTAAATGATCCCGTAGACCAGAAAGAACGCTTTGATGTGCAAAAAGAATTGATCGCGGGGGGAGATGAAGAAGCCATGATGCCGGACGATGAATTTGTGGAAATGCTAGAACACGGAATGCCCCCAGCTTTCGGTTTTGCTTACGGCGACCGCCTATTTACTTTTCTGGTAGATAAACCACTGCGCGAGACGCAACTCTTTCCACTGATGAGGCCGTTAAAATAAAATTCTCTCCATAATTAGCGATGCCCCAATTGCGGAGCAACGGGGCATTTTAATTTGGCGGTGTGAACACGCCAACGATACTTTTGAAAACGAAAGAACAGCTTCCGCGCTCTCGTCCCTAGATTTCTCTCGGGACGAGAGCGTGCGCATCGATGGTTTACTGTGGCGGTATCCATCCACCCTCCAACCGGATGCCCTTCGTGCGGTCGAAGCGGACTGGGTGTGAACCCCGCCACCTTTCGATCCCCGTGATGACAACGAGAGCAACTCCCCCCTTCATCATCAGTAGAGTCGCGACGATAATAGCTGCTGGCCATACGACTTCAAAAATATGCGCAAGAACTACCACTAGAGCACCTACCACCAGGACGATTACTGCCAGGAGTTTCAACCTTTTCATAATGCCTCCTATCTTGATATAACCACAATATCCGTACTTTGTCTAATAAAGAAACCCTTGTTCGAACAGAAAAGTTATCCACAGTCTGGGCTTGGTGTTATTTTCTTAGGTGGAATATAATGTACATGAAGTGGGAAAAAGTGGGAAAATAATTTCTTAATATTATGTTGATTGGCGAATACATACACACCATAGATGAAAAAAGCAGAGTTTCCATGCCGGTAAAGTTTCGCAAAGAACTCGGTAAGAAAATTATTATTACCCCTGGACTCGGAAATTGTTTATTTATTTTTACCGCCACGGAATGGGCGAAAGTTTCGAAAAAACTTTCAGACTCGGAAACAGATTTATCTTTTCTGAAAGCCGACCAGAGAAACTTTAATCGATACATGTTCGGACGCGCAGTGGAAGTTGAGTTTGATACTATCGGACGAATCTTAATTCCGGAATTCTTGAAAGAACGCATCGGACTGAAAGATAAAGTGGCGATAATCGGGGTTAAGGACAGAGTGGAAGTGTGGAACGACAAAACCTGGGCCGATAACCAGAAAATCATCGAAAAACAGGCCGAAGATTTAGCGGAGAAGTTAGCCAAACAATAAATAATGGATAGCGTACACAAGACAGTTCTTTTAAATGAAACAATAGATGGTTTGAATTTACGGTCGAAAATGGTGGTGCTGGATTGCACTTTTGGTGGCGGAGGGCACACGCTTGAAATATGTAAAAGATTTCCGAATGTAAAAATAATTGCTCTTGATCAAGACAAAGGCACATTCGAAAAAGCCAAGGGTAAATTTGAAAAGCTGGACTGTGACCTGAATTTTATCAACGCCAATTTTAGGGACATAGATAAGGTTGTAAAAGGTGAAGTTGACGGAATTATTTTTGACCTAGGATTGAGTTCAGACCAATTAGAAAATTCCGGACGAGGATTTTCCTTTATGAAAGATGAGCCTTTGCTCATGACCATGAAAGAAAATCCTTCTCCAGAAGACCTGACCGCATATGATGTCGTCAATACATGGCAAGAAGCCAGCTTGGCGGACATCATATACGGTTTCGGAGGAGAAAAATTCAGCCGTAAGATTGCCAGAGCCATAGTGGTAGCCCGAGATAAAATAGAGATAAAAACCACTTTTGATCTGGTAAGAATAATTGAAGGTTCGGTCGGCAGAGCGTACAAGAGACAAAAAATGCACTGCGCCACGAGAACATTTCAAGCGATACGCATAGCAGTCAATGACGAACTCGGAAGTCTGGAAATCGGTTTAAAACAAGGGTTTGAAAAATTAAAAATAGGCAGTCGGATGTCGGTAATTAGTTTTCATAGCCTAGAAGACAGAATTGTTAAAAGATTTTATAAAGATAAAGAAAAAACAAAAGACGCAAAATTAATAAATAAAAAACCAATTGTTGCCGGAATAGATGAATTAAAAATAAATCCCCGAGCTCGAAGCGCTAAATTAAGAATTTTAGAAAAAATATAAAAATATGAGTGAAATGGCATTACAAATAAAGAGGAAGATTCACAACGTCAATATTATGAATAATAATATTGCGCTCGGGAAAATCACTTTGAATGCCATGTTTTCTACCCTGGGTATACTGGCTCTATTATATGTGCTTATTTTAGGAAATATGGTTTTCAATATTGTTGAAAGAAGGTCTTTAGAGAAAGAAGCCTTAGCCCTCTCAAATAGTGTCAGCGACTTAGAGCTTTCCTATCTAGCCGTCTCGGGTAGTATAGATATGGCCATGTCGGCAGATATGGGCTTTAAAGAAACCAAGGCAACTTTCGTGACTCGAAAAACTCTTGGAAGCATAAAACAAGCCGGCAATGAAATCTAGTTTTTTAATCCGCGCAAGAATTATCATATTTTTTGTTGTAATTTTTGCCGGGATACTTTTAACTAAACTTTTTTATGTGCAAGTCGTGCATGGGAGAATTTATGGGGAGACAGCCGACAGGCAATATGCGACCCCGTCAGCTAATATTTTTGAACGCGGCACAATTTATTTTACTCGTAAAGACGGAGAACTGGTGGGGGCGGCTACCCAAACATCGGGTTTCAAAATCGCTATCAATACCGATAAATTAGGTAATGCGGAAAATACATATGAAAAATTGTCGGCAATAGTGCCGATTGACCATGATAATTTTATTGCTCGAGCGGAGAAGGCGCAGGATCCATACGAAGAAATTGTTAACCGACTTTCTAAAGTAGAAGCGGATGCAATTTCCGCCTTAAAACTTCCCGGGGTGAATATTTTTAAAGAAAAATGGCGTTTTTATCCCGGGGGGAACTTGGCTTCACATACTCTCGGCTTTGTGGGTTATAAAGGAGACGAATTGGGTGGACGATACGGACTCGAAAGGCAATTTGATTTAACCCTGGCTCGCAATAATAATAATCCATATGTTAATTTTTTTGCGGAAGTTTTCTCCAATATCAATAAAACCTTATTTGAAAATAAAACACCTGAAGGAGATATCGTCACCACGATCGAACCACAGGTGCAAAATTTTTTGGAGAAAAAATTGATCGAGGTAAAAGACAAATATCAAATTGATTCTATTGGTGGGATCATAATGGATCCGATTGACGGCTCTATCTATGCCCTCGCGAGCAAGCCGGATTTTGACCCTAATACATTTTCTGAAGTCAAACAAATTTCTGTTTTTGCCAATCCAATAGTGGAAAATGTTTTGGAGTTTGGTTCGGTAGTAAAACCGCTAGTGATGGCAGGGGCGCTCGACGCAGGAGTATTAACCGCAGAAACAAAATATAACGATAAGGGAGAAGTCACGGTGGAAAAACACCAAATATTTAATTTCGATAAAAAGGGGCGAGGTCCGGGAACAACCATGCAAGATGTCCTAAACCAGTCACTAAATACCGGGATGGTTTTTGTGGAGCAAAAACTCGGAAAAATAAATCTTCGAAACTATTTACTTGGATATGGCATTAAAGATAAAACCGGGATTGATTTGCCGAACGAAACCAGTAGCTTGATTTCCAATATCTTAACCAGTCCACGCGAAATTGAATATGCCAATGCTGCTTTCGGTCAGGGTATTGCTCTCACCCCAATCGAATTAATCCGCGCACTGGCCTCTCTCGGCAACGGTGGTAACTTAGTTGTTCCGCATGTTGTTAAAAAAATAAAATATAACGACGGTACCTTTAAGAATATGACTTATCCGATAATTCCGACCAAGATTTCTGAGATGACCTCGGATGAAATAACTCGCATGTTGGTGACGGTTATGGATAAAGGTCTTAAATCGGGCTTAGAGCATTTTAGTGTGGCAGTAAAAACGGGGACAGCTCAGGTTGCGGATAACACAACCGGAGGATATTATGAAGACAGGCACACGCATTCATTTATGGGATATTTCCCGGCCTATGAACCAAAATTTATTATTTTTCTTTACGCCATTAATCCGAAAGGAGTAGCCTATGCCGGCACTACCTGGACAACGCCATTTTTAGATATTACAAAATTTTTATTAAATTATTACAGTATCCCACCAGACCGATAAAGATTTCTAAATGAAAATTACTCTTAAAAAAGCAATAGCCTATATTTTAAAAACAGAATCACGTCTGGTGCTTTGGAAATATAAACCGAAAGTTATAGCTATTACCGGTTCTGTCGGTAAGACTTCGACCAAAGACGCAGTGTATGCAGTGCTTTCCAAAATTTCATACGTTCGTAAAAGCGAGAAAAGTTTTAATAGTGAAATTGGCTTACCACTTACTATTTTAGGAGTTCCGAATGGTTGGAGCAACCCTATGACTTGGCTTTCAAATATATTTAAGGGTTTGTGGCTTTTTCTAAATCCTTTCGGGGCTCAGTATCCGAAGTGGTTGGTGCTGGAAGTCGGCGTGGGTAAGCCGGGAGATATTGAGCAGACGGCTGCCTGGCTCAAAACCGATGTGGTGATAATCACAGCGATCGGCGAGACCCCGGCGCATATTGAATTTTTTGAATCACGCAAACATCTGATAGAAGAAAAAGCGGAACTTATAAAAACTTTGAAGAAAGACGGCCTGCTGATATTGAATACCGATGATGAAACGGTGCTCGAAATGAAATCAAAAACTAAAAATCTGGTTATGACTTATGGGTTTAAAGAGGGCGCGGAAATTTTGGGGTCAGGGGACAGTATTTCTTACAACGAACAAGGCGTGCCGGAAGGAATAATTTTTAGAGTGGATGAAGTAGGAAAAAGTTTGCCGGTAATTATCGATGGAGTTTTTGGGCGTAATCATGTGTATGCATCGCTCGCAGCTCTTGCTCTTGCTTCGGCTTTGAAATTGAATATGCTGGGAGCGACTGAAGCATTGAAGAATTACGATGTTCCTCCGGGCCGGATGCGACTATTAAAAGGCATAAGTGGAACTCTCATTATTGACGATACATACAATTCTTCACCTTTTGCCTGTGAGTCCGCGCTGAAAACTCTGGGGGAAATAAAATCTAGTGGGAGGAAAATTGCGATTTTGGGCGATATGTTGGAATTAGGCAAACATACTCACGATGCTCATAAAAATATCGGCAAGATTGCGGAAGAGTTCGCAGATGTTCTTGTCGTAGTTGGACCGAGGTCAGTGGCAATTAAAGAAGGCGCGATAGAAGCGGGCATGGCGACTGAAATTCCTGAATTTTTGGATTCAAACTTAGCAGGGAATTTTATAAAAACTCTCATCCAAAAAGGAGATATTATACTGATTAAAGGTTCTCAGGGTATGCGGATGGAGAGAGTGGTGGAAGCGGTATTATTGGATTATAAAAATAAGTCCAAACTTTTAGTTCGCCAAGATCCCGAGTGGCTAGCGAAGAAATAGAAATAATTATAGATTCCGAGAGATTCTTTTATCCACAAATCTAGTGAGGCGGAGACGTTTATTTTATTGGTTAAAAATGGAATGCCAACTAGAAGGATAAGCAAATTGCCTAGAAAAATAATTACTGCTGAGAATATATAACCTTCTTGGGCGAGATCCGGCTGTTTGGTTTTTAGGGTGCTACAAGTGAGCGTGACATGAAAGGCATACAGCATACCAATCAAAAAGTAAAAAACTAAAACGTATTTATGCCAATCCCAAAAATAATTTCCCAGATTAAATACTATTATTACCAATACCACATACAATGGGAAAAAATATGGAGCGAGAGATGTTAGAAAATTTGACTTGGTGGTGAGCACATGTCCACCCTCGGAACTCACATTCATTTTTTTTAATTTTCCACCAAAGCCGATAGACCATACGGCGTGTGTAAGCTCGTGACCTAAAACATAAAGCCATTTAGGTTCGGGCAAAAAAATATAGATTAAAACCCAAAACAATGCTCCGCCCAGAGTTGTTGCCCAAATCATTTGGGCTGAATCGGTCTCTAAAATCACCTGGTAGAGAGCTATCGCTGCTCCGACACAAAAAGGTAAAAGCAAAATAGCGATAAAAACTCTGAAAATTCGCCAAAGTATTGTCATTGAATTAAATTTTTTGCCCAGTTAATACATTTTTTAATAAAATGTAGGGCCTGGCGTCTACCAAGTAGCCAACTCAAACCTAACACCACCAAGAAAGTGCTTCCTGGTATCGGAAGCGGATAAGAAAGTATGCCAATGGCAATTAAAATAGTCCCGATTATTTTGTGAAAAATTTCCGAATTTCTCATTGAGAATCAATTATAACATGTTAAAATATACCAATGTCAAAAACAGCGCTAGTGGAGTCCGGCGGAGGTATGGCGGCGTGCTATGTTGCTGGTGTTACTTATGCCCTGGCCAGGAATTTTAATTCTTTTAAACCCGACATAATTATAGGGGGATCTGGTAGTACAGGCACACTATCATATTATGTTGCAGGTCAAACGGAATCTATTAAAAATATATGGCTTAATCTTCTGTGTAATAAAAGATTCATTAATCCTTTTCGTTTTTGGCGAGTTATGGACATAGATTATTTAATAGACAACATCTTTAAAAAAGAAGATCCCCTGAATGCAGAAAAAATTTATCAATCGCAAATAGAGTACTTAATAGCAAGCACCAACCATAAAACGGGAATTCTGGAATATTTTTCTAATATTAGAAAAGAAGATGTGTTCGAATCTATGCGGGCAAGTATGGCTATGCCTGTGGCCTTCAATAAATATGTGAGGATTAACCATAAGGAGTATTGTGATACCGATGTTTCTTCTTCCGTTAAATTAAATATAGAAAAGGCGCTAAATCTTGGAGCAAAAAAAATAATAGTTGTTAGCGTGGATGATCTGCATATCAGCAAGTTTACGGATTTCTTTTATAATCTTTGGTTAAAAAAGCAAAGCAGAAAATTTCTTAGAAAATATTTTCTGGAAGAAAAAGAATCTTACGATATTCCAGATAATATCGACATTATACGCTTACAACCAAAAAAGAAGCTTAAACTCGGAACACTCGGGAACAACAAGAATGCATTACAAGAAATTTTCTATCAAGGCTACAACGACACCATAATGAACGAAGAACTGAAAGATTTTTTACAGTTGTGACTCTACGCGGAATCGAACCGCGATTCTATCCTTGAGAAGGATATGTCCTAACCGTTAGACGATAGAGCCCAAAAGACTTACAGAAGAAAATATAGCATTTAATATCAAAAATCAAAAGTATTTTTGATTAATATTTAATTTAATAACGTGGCTAAGAGAATAATGATATAAAGCATTATAAAAGTTACAGGAATGTTTCTTTCAATTTTTGAAAAATGAAGATATTTCTTTTTATCTAAGCCTTTGCCGAGGATGTTCCATTCGGCTTCAAATAATGCTATCGGTAGTTTTTGCTCCAAACTGTGGATGACCTTAAATTTTGCGCGGTTGAGCTGACTATTGGAATTAATTATTTTATACCAAGAATAACTTATACTGATACCCACGAAGGGGATAAGCATGAAGATCATGGTGCCATGGGGTAGAACTTTTGTTTCCACGTACCCGAGGATACCTATGATTGCGGTGTTTAGCCCGAGGAAGAATTCATTTGTCTTTAAGCTACGGTCGCTGGTGCTGTTGAAGACGTGAAGGTAGATGCGATATTGTTCCATACAGTAATCCATATAAGGATCTTTTACACCCTTTATGTCGTCTCCCTTTTTTGTGAACAATAATTTATCTATTGCATCCTTGTCCATATTTTTAGTATAACATAGTCTATTTGACAAGCAAGTGTTTGGTGTGTTCTTTATTTATGCACTTTTTTTCTTGACGATTTTCTCAGGTGGAGTATACCTAAGTGGGATGTACGGAACTCGTTCAATCTCGAACGAGCATGTGAAGTTCGAGGGAAAAAATGATGAGATGGATTATGATGTTCATCGCTCTCGTTTTTCTCGCCGTGTTTGTTTCAACTGGACACGGATTGGCGTTCCTGGTTTTCTTCGTGCTCCTTACACTCTGCGCTTTTCGCGTCACTCGTGACATGCGGGAGAGCGACGAGGCGTGGAAGGTATGGAAGGTGGCCCGACTCAAAGAGATGGGCCGGTACGTGGGAGACTAGGGATGCACGGGCGGTCGCGTTCGCGCGACCGCCCCTAATATTTTAATCTTCAATTTTAGGTTTTTCTATTTCCAAAAGATCTATTTCCGGAGAGGTACCAGTAATTCTTAAAACATCTTTGTCGATTTTTTTATATTCTCTACCAGAAGCTTGGTAATGATTTACGACAGTACCTATGGCATTCCCGAGCTTGTTGTGGTATTCCTCGTAGGATTTTAAATGTTTCGTTAAGTCGCTTACTTTTTTAATTATTTCTTTCGCTGATTCTTCAATTTTAAAAGCCTTGAATCCATAAAGAACGGACTGCAAATAAGCCATGAATGTCGTCGGAGAAATCACGATGACTTTTTTCTCGTTGTAGGCATAATCTATAAGGTTCCTGGTATTTACTTTAATTGAGCCAACCTCGTTCACAAGTAAGTCATAATAAATAGCCTCCGCAGGAATATACATAAAAGCGAAAGGGAGAGTGCCTTCCTCAGGACGGACATATTTTGCAGTTTCGTCAATGCGTTTCTTCAAATCGTTCTTAAATTCTTTCTCTAGCTCTTCACGTTGTCTGTCATCTATGGCATGCACGACACGATCATAATTATCCAATGAAAATTTTGCATCTATGGGAATAATTCCTTCTTTGGTAATAATCACTGCATCGACGACTTCTTTATTTTTAAATTCATATTGCATTTTATATTGTCCGGGGGCGAGGGTGTTTGAAAGTATTAGTTCAAGTGATGCTTCGCCCCAATTGCCACGTTGTTTTTGATGTTTTAGGGTTTTTTCCAAATCTCCGAGTTTGTCGGCAATGGTAATAAATTGCCTGGTGGCTTCATTGGTTTTAGTTTGTTCGCGGGCGACATCAATAAGGTTTTTATTTACTTCGCGAGTAAGGTCTGCCATTTGTTGCTGGAGCATGAGAAGCGCTGGGCTGTCTTCAGTCTTTTCCTCCTTCTTTTTATTCAAAACAAAATAAACAAAAATCCCTCCGACGACTAATCCAATTATTATTCCTAAAGCATTTTCCATAATTTATATTCTAGCACAAAAAAGAAGAGCCACCGAAGCGCGCGGTGGCTCTTCGGTGGCGGTCTACGGATTGGGATTGGAGATTTCGAACAAGTGGAAGACATACACCCCATCATCATGCGAGGTGTTGTGTGGGTCTACCACTATTTCGAGTTCTGCATGTGCTGCCAGGGTCATCATCATTGCATAGAATTCCTCGAATGCGTGCGGGTTAGAGAGATGAACCTCGAATTTGATGACTTCCTCGCCACCCAGTTTTTTTTGGATTGAGCACTCGGCTCTATTGCCACGCCTTTCACAGTAAATCACCCTGTTGTGCTTGAGATGAATTCTCACCGGCTATACTACCCCCTGTTTATGGTTTGTGCTGTCTTATCGCATTATAACCAAAAATTTCTATTTTTCAAGATGATGTTTTAATGTATAGATCCAGTCGTCTTCTATTTGGTCGCTTTCGAGTTTCTGGGAGAGTAGCCACTGTAGGTATCCGCGGTCGGTGGCCAAAACTTCTTCTATTTTTTTACCATTATGTTTTCCGAAGTTGATGGTGCGCATGAGGGAGGGGTGCGAAGAAATTTCTATCATCTTTTTTATCGCATCTTCTTCACTAAGTTCGCCTTCTTTTGTTAATTTATTTTTTAACCTTTCAAAAAGCTTTTCTAATACTAAAACGTCACCGAGGGCATCATGCGCAGTCGCTTCTATGTCGAGGTCCAGTAAATAACGCAAATATTGTAGGTTATAACGTTCAATTTTTCCCTCAGAGTCGAGTTCGCGGGCGACACGTAAGGTGCAGATAAATTTGTTTGGCTTGATATCTTCTTTGGCAAGGATCATGAGATCAAAAAGAGCGTTGTGGGCCACAACGACCGAATCATTATCTTCAAAAAGTTTTTTGATTTGCGTGAAGTCTTTACTTTCCCTGAAAATTTGTTTATCGGCAACCATTTTATTGGTGATGTGGTGTACCGCAGACGCCTCCGGGGGAATTTTTATTTCAGGTTTATAAAGTTCTGAAAAAGTTTCGTTTCCATCCTTATAGGCTATCTGCACCAGGAAATCTTTTTCCGTGTTGCCCGTGGTCTCTGTATCAAAAAATATAAGTTTAATCATAGTGCTATTTTAACATACTTCTGATATAATTTATCCAGAAATTTTACAAATCAAACTTCGCTGCGTTAGGTCTTAAGGATAATGCTCTCCCAAAGTTTATTTCTAAAATTTCTCTATTTATGTTACACGAACAAATAAAAAACGGAATAAAAGAAGCTATGCTGGCCAAGGATTCCACCAAACTTGAAACTTATCGCGGAATGGTGGCAGCTTTTACAAATGAACTTGTGGCAAAAAACAGAACACCACAAGAAATGCTTTCAGACGAGGAAGTCATTACGGTTATTGCCCGTCTTTCAAAACAGAGAAAAGATTCTATAGAACAATTTAAAAAAGGGAATCGAGACGATTTGGTGCAAGTAGAAGAAGCACAATTAAAAATATTGGAAACTTTTCTGCCAAAACTAATGGAAAAAGCTGAAGTTCTAAAATTGGCCGTTGCCAAAAAGGGGGAGCTCGGCATTACAGATGCCACAAAGAAAGGAATGCTGATGTCAGCATTGATGAAAGATTTGAAGGGCAAAGCCGATGGTACAGTAGTCAAGGAAGCCGTGGATTCTCTTTTTTAATTTATGCACACCATAAACCTTCTAACTAGCCTAGTGGAGCATCATCAGACTCTAACTTATGCAATTATTCTGCTTGGACTTATTTTCGAGGGAGAGGTAATTATCATTTCAACAGGAATTTTAGCGCATCTGGGGGCGTTGAATATTTGGTTTGCCATTATTTTCATTCTCTGTGGCGCGGTAGCGAAAACCTTTTTCGGTTATGCGTTAGGGGGATATCTTTATCAAAAATATCATCACAACGGATTTTTCCGATATATTCAAAAAAGAGTGTATAGTTTTTTGCCCAGGTTTAAAGAACAACCCTTTTGGTCTGTTTTTGTTTCAAAATTTATAATGGGAGCAAACAATATCGTTATACTTTTTTCCGGTTATGAAAAAATAGAATATAAAAATTTCGTAAAAGCAGAACTGATAGCGACATTTATTTGGGCGCCTCTTCTGCTATCACTTGGATACTTTTTCAGTTATACTGCGCTCAGTGTTTCTCGAGATGTTTGGAAATTTCTGGCAGTCGTGCTAGTTTTGTTTATAATCTTTATTCTTTTTGATAAGCTGGTATCTTGGCTTTATGAATTATTTGAAGAATTTTATGACGACAACAGTTAAAAAATTAAGTAAAAAGTTAATTACACACAACGGAGCTTTTCACGCAGATGATATTTTTGCTACGGCAGCGTTAGAAATGATGCTCGAGGCCGAAGGTGAGAGTTATGAACTTATTCGGACACGCGACGAAGCTGTCTTAAAAACAGGCGACTATGTGTATGATGTCGGTGGAATATATGATGAAGATAAAAACCGCTTTGATCATCATCAGGTGGGTGGCGCCGGTCGTGGACCGGAAAATATAGAATATTCTTCACTTGGCTTGGTTTGGAAAAAATTTGGAGAAAAATTAGCGGGCTCTAAGAGAGCTGCGGATATAATAGAGAAAAATCTTTGTGCGCCGATTGATGCTTGGGATAACGGTTTTGATTTAGTGGAAAATAAACACGAAATTACACCTTTTTATTTACAAAATGTTTTCAGCACAATGATGCCTACTTGGAAGGAAATGGACATAAATATCGACGAAGTATTTTTAAAATGCGTAGAAATAGCCAAAATAATTTTAGAGAGAACAATTAAACAAGCACAGGACATATTAGAGGGCGAAGAAGCGGTTATTTCCATATATAACAATTCAGATGATAAAAAAATAATTATTCTAGATAAAAATTATCCTTTTGAATATATTCTGGCGAATCTTCCAGAACCGCTATTCGTCGTGTATCCGAGAAAAGCGAATAATGACTGGGGGGTGCGGACAGTGAGGTCAGACATGAAATCATTCGTGAACCGAAAAAACTTACCGAAAATTTGGGCCGGGCTAAAAGACGATGAATTGCAAAATGTGACCGGGGTCAGAGATGCGGTTTTTTGTCATCGAACTCTTTTTGTGGCAGTGGCAAAATCCAAAGTTGGGGCTGTTAAATTGGCTCAAATTGCGGTAGAATCATAGATATGGCATTTATTGACGAAATGAAGTTCCACGCCGAGGCTGGACGCGGGGGCGATGGTGTCGTGCGCTGGCGCCAAGAAAAATTCGTACCCAAAGGCGGACCTTCGGGCGGGGACGCAGGCAGAGGCGGAGATTTTTATATTCAAGCGGTGCGAGACGTGCACATTCTTTCAAAATACAAAGCGAAAAAAGAATTTTCCGCTTCTCGTGGGGAAGACGGCAGTAATAAAAGTTTGCATGGGAAAAATGGTGAGGATTTTTTCCTGCAGTTACCCGTAGGTTCTATCGTCACCAACACCGGTACGGATGAAACCTGGCAATTAGAAGAAGAGGGGCAAAAGTTCCTGGTTCTTAAAGGAGGCTATGGGGGTTTTGGCAATGAGCATTTTAAAAGCTCTTTAAATACCACACCCAAAGAAGCGCGTCCGGGAGCAGAAGGGGAAAAAGGTGATTTTAAAGTTGAGCTTGAACTTTTTGCGGATATTGGGTTTATCGGTTTGCCAAACGCAGGCAAATCATCTCTTTTGAATTCTCTTACCAACGCTGACGCAAAAGTCGGAGACTATGCTTTCACCACGCTTGACCCAAACCTGGGAGATTTTTACGGATACATTATTGCCGATATTCCTGGAATTATTGAAGGTGCCTCTGAAGGCAGAGGACTTGGAGTAAAGTTCTTACGTCACATTAAACGCACTAAAATGCTGGCGCATTTAATTTCCTTCGATGAAGAAGAAACCATTCGGGCACAATATGGAGCCAAAAAGAAAACAATGCTTGCTCGATATAAAGAAATTCGCAAAGAATTGGAAAAATATGACAAGAAATTAAAATTAGGCAATGAAGGCTTGGCGTCAAAAAAAGAAATAATAATTTTGACTAAGAGCGATATGGTAGACGCAAAAACCATTATTAAAAAAGTCGCCGAATTCAAGAAGATCAATCCAAAAGTTTTCACTTTATCTTTATTTGATGATAAAATGATAAAAAAATTAAGCGACGAATTAACGAAAATTTTAAAGCCTGCCCGCCGTGGCGGGAAAAAATAAATGGCCAATAAATATTACCCCACAATCGGACTTGAAATACATGCGGAGTTGAAAACAAAGACCAAGATGTTTTGCTCGTGTAAGAATAACCCTGATGAAGAAAAACCGAATGTGAATATTTGTCATGTGTGTATGGCACACCCGGGGGCCTTGCCGGTGCCGAACAAAAAAGCCATTGAAAACGTGATTAAAGTTGGACTCGCTATCAACGGAAATATTGCGGATTTTTCTGAATTTGATCGTAAAAATTATTTTTATCCCGATATCCCGAAAGGTTATCAGATTTCTCAATATAAATTTCCGATAGTTGGGGGTGGTCGTCTGGCGGATATGGACGTCACTCGTATTCACCTTGAAGAAGACACCGCAAACAACAAGCACGATCGCGGGGATTTCTCCTTGATTGATTTCAATCGCGCCGGGGTGCCATTAATGGAGCTTGTCACCGAGGCGCATACTTTCGATACGGCCGAAGAGGCAGCCAAAAAGGCGACAAAATTTGCGAAGGAACTTCAGCTGATTCTGTGGTATCTGGATGTATCCGAAGCCAATATGGAGAAAGGTGAAATGCGAGTGGAGGCAAATATCTCAATATCTGTTGATCGCAAAGTTCTAGGCACCAAGGTGGAGGTCAAAAATTTAAATTCTTTTCGTAGCGTAGAAAGAGCTATCAAATATGAAGTAATCCGAATGACAGAACTGATGGAAGCAGATAAGGGGAGCGAAATAGTACAGGAAACACGTGGTTGGGATGAGAGTAAACAAAGCACCTTTTCCCAGCGTAAAAAAGAATCCAGTGAAGATTACAGATATTTCCCAGACCCAGATTTGCCGAAAATGAAATTACACGAGGCTTTTGATATAGAAAAAATGACCAAAGAATTGCCGGAATTACCCGTCGAAAAAAGAAACAGATATAAAAATGATTTCGGTGTCAAAGATGAGGATATCGAAGTTTATATAAATGACAAAACTCTCGGCGCTTGGTTTGAAGACGTGGCGAGAATTCTGGAAAATAAAGAAAAAATAAAAATTGCTTCTAATTACATCACCACTGATTTTATCGGTATTAAAAAAATTAACCCGGAAGCAAAAATTCCCAGCGCGAAAAACATGGCTGAGCTTGCATCTATGATTGCAGAATCCATGATCAGTTCTCGTACCGCTAAGGATATTTTAGTCACTATAGTTAATAATGATGAATCACCAATGAAGATCGCTTTGGATAAAAACTTACTCCAAAGTAGCGACGAAGGGGCAATAAAATCAATAATTGAAAAAGTTATTTCTGAAAACGCCGAGGTTGTAGCATCATACAAAGCAGGTAAAGAAAACGCGATTATGTCTCTGGTGGGGAAAGTCATAAAGGAGTCCGGTGGTAGTGCTAATCCACAAATGGTTATAGAAATGTTAAAAAATTTGCTAAAATAGAAGAATGAAAACTCTGCGAGAATATATAAAAGAAGCGGAAGAAAAGGGTGTAGCTATCGGACATTTTAATATCTCAAATCTGGAAGCGTTGCATGGTATCTATGCCGCTGCCAAGAAATTAAATTTGCCGATTATTATCGGTCTTTCGGAAGGAGAAGAAAGTTTTGTCGGCCGGGAAGAAGGAGTAGCGCTTATACATACGTTCCGTGAACAGGATAATTACCCTATATTTTTAAACGCTGATCATCACAAAAGTCTCGAATCCGTCAAGGGGTGTATTGATGCAGGGTTTGATGCGGTGATTATTGATGGTAGTAAATTAAGTTTTGAAGAGAATGTGAAAATTACCAAAGAGTGTGTGGACTATGCCCGCGCTATCACAAAATCTACGGGCCGTGATATTTTGGTTGAAGCGGAGCTTGGTTTTATCGGCGAAGGTTCCAATCTTAAAGACACTGTACCGGAAGGCGCGGGAATTTTAACGAAACCACCCGAGGCGGAAAAATTTGTAAAAATGACCGGCATAGATTTGTTTGCTCCATCCGTTGGCAGTATCCACGGATTGATAAAAAGCGGGAAACCTCATATTGATACCGAACTTGTGGCGGAGATTAAAAAAGTCACAGGCGTGCCCTTGGTTTTACATGGCGGCTCAGGATTGCGTGATGAAGATTTTACCAATGCCACCGTCGCCGGGATTTCAATTATCCATATAAATTCGGAAATCAGACTTGCTTACGAAGAAGCGGTAAAAAAATTCATTGCTGAAAATCCCAAAGAGATTAATCCCTCCAAAATTCTCCAACCGGCCGTGGATGCAATAGAAAAAATAGTAGAAAATAGATTAAAACTTTTCAATCATATACCATAGCATGAAATTGATCCTCGGCTCAGATTTAAGTTTTTTATTGAAATATGGGTATAGTCTGACAGGTATTCCGAAAGACGAAATGAGAATTGGCTATGTTATTACAGCCGCAAAAGGAAATAGCGAAAAAGGAAGATTATTTGCCGAAGAAATAAAGAAAACCATAAGAGAAAATAATTATGTTATCGACGACATTGATATTGAGAATAAAAGCGAGGAAGGGTTAAGAAATTTTTTTAAGGATAAAAACGTGATTCATGTTGAAGGTGGTAACACTTTTTATCTTCTTAATGCAACTAGAAAAACAGGATTTGATAAAATTTTAAAAGAATTTTTGCAAAAGGGAGTCGTATATATTGGAACAAGTGCAGGTGCATCCATAATGGGACCAAGCATAGAGTTTAGTTCCTATTTACCAGAAAACACCAGAAATGAAGATCTGAAGAGTCTTGGCGTGGTCCCGTTTTTGATTAAAGCCCATTATAAGGATGAAAAGATAGAAGAATATAAAAAACTATTACCGACTTTAAAATATCCAGTCAGGTTTTTAAGAGATGGGCAAGGAATTTTAATTGAAGATGAAAAATACACCTTTATAGGAGATGGTGAAGAAGTAAAATTATGAAAGAATCCAAAACACCAAAATTTGACGCCTTGCTGGATAAAATATTAAATCAACTAGTTCCCAGCACCAAGGTTTGTGGGGATTGTAAAAAGGAATTTAATATTGAAGCAGATGATATTACATTTTACAAAATGTTTCGAGTTCCTCCATCAAAATTTTGCCCAGACTGTAGGCAGAAACGACGATTAGCTTTTGCAAACTACTCGAGCATCTACAAACGCAAATGTGATGTACCTGGGCACACAGAGATGATGATTTCACCCGTAGCTCCGATTATGCCGTGGAAGACCTACGATTATGATGTCTACTACGGTGATTCGTGGAATCCTTTTACTTATGGTCATGCAGCAGATCTAAATCAAAAAACTTTTTCACAAATATCAGATATTTTAAATATTATTCCTCAACCCGGAATTCGCCGAGGTGATAACTCGGTTAATTGTGATTTTAGTTTTTATGGCAGGAACATGAAAGATTGTTACTATGTTTTTGGTGGTCGTAAATCTGAAGATATAATGTTCGGTTCTTCCATATATCGTTCAAAGCACGCAGTGGATTCCTATTCAATCTATGACGTAGATACAGTTTACCAAAATATAAGTACTAGCGATTGTTTCAAAATAAATTTCGGCTATTTTTCAAATAGTTGCGTAGAATGCGATTTCATTTTTGATTGTCGAAACTGCCAAAATTGCTTTGGTTGCGTGAATTTACGCAACAAGAATTATTGTTGGTTCAACGAGCAACTTTCTCGGGAAGAGTATATAAAAAAAAGAAAGATGGTGAATCTAGGTAACAGAAAAATACTCAATGAATATCAAAAAAAGTTTTGGAATTTTGTAAAAGAAAATCCAATTAGGGCGACCAGAATAATGCAGTCTCATAACTGTTCCGGCGAGGATATCCGCGAGAGTAACAATTGTCACAACTGTTTTCAGCTGGAAAATTGCGAAAATGTAAAATATGGAGCCTTTGCAATCGTTAATTTACGAGATTCAATGGATATAGGGCATACCGGCGGAGCAGAAAAACAGTATTATTCTCAAAATTGTGGCACAAAATCCTCAAATATAAAATTCTCATTTGCCATGAAAGAATCCATGGACTGCGAATATACCATGTCTTCAAAAAATTGCACTAATTGTTTCGGTTGCGTAGGTTTAAGGAATGCTTCTTATTGTATTTTTAATAAAAAATATGAACCCGAAGAATACTGGAAAATTTTAGACCAAGTAAAAACAAAAATGTTAGCGGATGGTGATTATGGAGAATTTTTTCCAATGAATTTTTCGCCTTGTGCATACAACAGTACATTGGCCCAAATTATATATCCTATCAACGAAAATGAGGCTAAACAGTGCGGTGTTTATTGGCAGAATGAGTCGGATATAGACACGCGTGGCTTAAGAACATTGTCGGTAAACGAATTTTCCGAAAACATTGCTGATATAGATACAACAATTTTAGACGTGGTCATCATAGGAGAAAAAACACACCAACCCTTCAAAATCACTGAAAGGGAATTAGAATTTTACAAAAGACATAATTTGGCTTTGCCAAACGATACTCCGCGGCATAGGATGCTTGAAAGATTTAAAATTTTGAATAATTTCAGGACGCATAACGAGACTTGCTCATCGTGTGGCAAAGAAATTGAATCTTTGTTTGGTAAAAAAGATGGTTTTCAACCTTATTGTGAATCGTGTTACAAAAAAGAAGTGATATAATATTTGAGTGAAAAAACAAATCTTAAAATTTTTTAAGGGAGATGTTGATGATAGCGAAGAGACGCTAATAAAATATTCGCACGATGCGAGTTTATTGGAGGTTAGGCCTAAATTTGTTTTATTTCCAAAAGATTCGGAGGATGTAAAAAATCTAGTGGCGTGGGTAGAGGAAGCCAAAAAAGATAATCCGCAACTATCCATTACTTGCAGGTGTGCGGGCACGGATATGTCCGGTGGAGCAATCGGGGAATCAATCATTTTAGACTTTACTCGTTACATGAACAAATTGGTGGGAGGTCCTTTACCACTCAAGACTAAGGCTAATTGGGAAATTGCCGTAGAGCCGGGAATGTTTTATCGAGATTTTGAAAAAATAACCCTGAAAAAAGGGTTGATTTTGCCTTGTTTTACTGCTTCTAAGAGCATAAATGCCATGGGTGGAATGTTTGGTAATAATTCTGCCGGTGAAAGGACACTTAAATATGGCAAAATGGAGGATTATATTTTATCTTCGAAAGTTGTATTTACGGATGGTCGTGAATATACAGTAAAACCCTTGAATAAAGAAGAACTGGAAAAGAAAATCGCTCAAAATGACTTTGAAGGAAATGTTTATAAAAACATTTTTAATTTAATAAAAGAAAATGAAGACGAAATAAATGAGGCGAAGCCGAAGGTGCACAAAAATTCTGCCGGATATTATTTATGGAACGTAATGCAAAATGGCTTTTTTGATTTAAATAAACTTCTCGTCGGTTCACAGGGGACGCTTGGGATTATCACGGAAATGACTTTGAAAATTATGCCCGACATAAAACACTCCAAACTAGTGGTTATTTTTTTGAACGACCTAGCTCCACTCGGGCGTTTAGTGGATGAGATCTTAACCTTAAATCCCGAAACCCTGGAAGCTTATGACGACAAGACTATGCGCCTAGCGGTTAAATTTTTCCCGGAATTTTTGAAAAATAAAGGTTTTACCGGAATGCTCAAATTTATGTGGAGCTTTTTACCCGAGGCCTTCATGATGGCGACAGGTGGTTTCCCAAAATTGATAATCTTGGCCGAGTTTGCAGGAGACAATGAAAAAGTTGTAAACGATAAATGTTTAAAATTGTTGGAAAAAATAAAAGATTTTAAATTAAAAGTTCATATCACCGCTTCCGAGATAGAAGCAAATAAATATTGGGATATTCGCCGAGAAAGTTTTGCCTTACTACGCAAACACGTAAAAGGTATGCGTACCGCGCCGTTTATAGACGACATTATTGTGCGTCCGGAATTTCTGCCGAAATTCTTGCCGGAGCTCAATAAGATTCTAGGGCAATATAAATCCAAAATGATGTACACCCTGGCTGGGCATGCGGGCGAGGGAAACTTCCATATCATTCCACTTATGGATTTTAAACGTAAAGATACGGCGCAAATAATTCTCGAATCAGGGGAAAAAGTTTATGACTTAGTGATGAAATATCGCGGTTCTATTACCGCCGAGCACAACGACGGGCTGATTCGCACCCCGTATTTAGAAAAAATGTATGGCTACAGAATCATTGAAATTTTCCGAAAAATAAAAGAAACTTTTGACTCACAAAATATTTTCAATCCCGGTAAAAAAGTTCCAAGCGTAAGAGAGGGTGGCACCAAAGAATATATAGCATTACACATAGCCGTCGAACACACCGCCAAACACGGCTCCTAGATTTGCCTTTTAAGGTTTTTCGTGTATAATCGTTTCTATGTTTGTGATTAAAGCTAAAGCCCGAGATGAAAGCATAAAATTGGATGCTTTAAGGAAGTCAGGCGAAATCCCGGCTGTTTTTTACGGAGCCGGACAAGTGACAACCTCTATTTCTGTGCCGATAGTTGAATTTAAAAAAATCTGGCGTGAGGCTGGAGAGTCTTCAGCGGTGAAAGTTTCTACAGACAAGGGAGATATTGACGTGCTTATCCATGAAGTACAAGTAGATCCAATAACAGATGAACCCATACACGTGGATTTCCTGGCCATAGACATGAAAAAGAAAATTAAAGTTGAAGTACCGCTTGAGTTTGTCGGTATTTCTGGTGCAGTCAAGAGCGCTATTGGAAACCTCGTAAAAGTGCTGTATGAAGTTGAAATTGAAGCTTTGCCTGCTGACTTACCGCACAACCTGGAGGTAGATATTTCAAAATTGGAAACACTCAATGACCAAGTTTTTGTATCCGATATAAAACTTCCGGCCGGAGTAGTTGTCATTACCAGCCCTACGGATGTGGTAGCTTCTATCGTTGCTCAGGTTGAAGAAAAAGAAGAAGTGGCAGCACCTGTCGACTTATCCGCAATTGAAGTTGAAAAGAAAGGCAAGAAAGATGAAGAAGGTGGTGAGGCTACTGCCGAAGCCACTGCGCCGGCTAAAGAAGAAAATACCGAAAAGAAATAAACTTACAATATGGTATACTAAAGCTATGACACAGAAGACAGTCATAGCTTTTTTTGTTCTAATATTTGTCGGTTTACCACTTTTTGCTCCGAGGGCAAGAGCTGATTTCGACTGTTTAAAATTAAATGTATCTTCCAGTGAGTCTGATAAAGCATACTGTAGAAACCAGTTGAACCAGATAGAAGCCGAGCTTGCCGATTTATTGGATAAACAAAAAGCTCAACAAAAGCAAACCGGCACGATTAAAGGTGATGTAGATTATTTAAATGCGCAGATTAATGCCCTAAAAACTAAAATTAAAGCCAGGGCTCTGGTTATTGCTCAGCTCAGGGTGGATATTAAAGAAAAAGTTAACACGATTAATTCACTTTCCGGTAAAATTGAGAGGGAACATGCGTCCTTGGCTCAACTCCTGAGAAATACAAATGAATTTGATCAAGATACCTTTGTACATCTGATTCTTTCCGATGACAGTATTTCCAATTTTTACAATGACTTAGAATCTTTTAATTCCATTAAAGAAGCAGTGAAAGCCTCAGTTGATGTTATTAATGGTGTAAAAACAGAGACCGAAGTTGCCAAGAAAGACCTCGAAAAGAAACAAGACGCTGAGACAGATGCCAAAGCGCAACTTGAAAATGCACAAAAAACAGTTGCCAAATCCGAAGCCGATAAAAAACAACTTTTAAATATTTCCAAAAACAAAGAAGCAGCTTATCAACTGTTGGCTGCCCAGAAGAAAATTCAAGCCGACAAAATTCGTGCCGCGCTTTTTCCTTTGGCTGGCACTTCTACAAAAATTGAATTCGGAACTGCGCTCGCTTATGCCGAAGAAGTAAAAAGTAAATTGGGAGTTGACCCAGCTTTTCTTCTCGCTATTTTGACTCAGGAGAGTAATCTCGGAGCAAACGTAGGGCAATGTTATGTGACAAACACAGAGACCGGTGCAGGAGTTGGTAAAAATACCGGCACCCAATTCTCGAACGTCATGCACCCTACGCGCGATATTCCTCCATTTTTGGAAATTACAAACGATTTAGGCTTGAATGCTTTCCAGACAGCCATTTCTTGTCCAATAGTTGGAGTGAAGGGTTATGGGGGCGCTATGGGACCGGCGCAATTTATTCCTTCAACCTGGAAGATGTTCACGACTCGGCTAAAAAATATTTTAGGACATGACGCTAGTCCGTGGGTTCCCAGAGATGCATTTATGGCTTCCGGGATGTATTTGGGAGATTTAGGCGCTACAGGAGATAGCGCCAGTGCTCAGAATAAAGCTGCCTGCAGATATTACGGTTCCGGAGGAGCATCTTGTTCTTATAGTAAAAGTGTGATGAGTTTAAAGGCCAAAATACAAGCCAATATAGATTTGCTTTAATGAAAAAGTTGTGATAATGTTTCTTGGTTATGCAAAAAGATATACATCCCAAATATGATTTAAACACAAAGGCCACCTGCGCTTGCGGGGCGGTTTTTCTAGTTGGTTCCACTATGCCGTCTATTGTCATGGAAATTTGCAGTAATTGCCATCCTTTCTATACCGGAAACGAAAAAATAATGGATACGGCCGGACGCGTAGAACGATTCAATAAACGCAAAGCCGCATCCGCTAAAGCTAAAAAATAAGTAAAAATTCTGTAAACAAATTTTGCTGCGTTAGGCCGTAGGGATAATGCTCTTGCGAAATTTATTTACAGAATTTTATTTTGTCAAAATGCTATAATATATTATATGAGCTTAGATCTCGACGAATTAAAGAAAAATCACAACACAGCCTACTTGGCGGGTGAGCTTGAACGCTTGGCGCGCGAGGAAGCGGAAGTGCGCGAGATGCTGGATAGTGACGATACTCTGCATGAAATGGCAGGAAAAGAACTTAAATTTATTCAGGATTCCCGCGAACGAATTGAAAAACAAGTGCAAGATATTTTAGATAAGGACAAAGAGGCTGAAGAATTCCCGAATGAGATAGTGCTTGAAGTGCGTGCCGGAGCCGGCGGAGACGAGGCTAGCCTTTTCGCGTGGGAGCTCGCGCATATGTATGAGAAATTTTCCGAAGCGCAGGGTTGGCAGTGGAGAGTGAACTATGAATCGAAGAGCGATTTAAACGGCTATAAAGAAGCCAGTTTTGAAATCAAGGGTAAGGACCAAAAAAACAATGTGTATAAAAAAATGCGATATGAACAGGGTGTGCATAGGGTTCAGAGAATTCCGGCAACGGAGAAAAATGGCCGGGTGCATACCTCGACGGCATCTGTGGCTGTGCTGCCTATTCGGAAGAAAGTTAATTTCATAATCAATCCAGTCGAATTTGATATGGAATATTCTCGTTCGGGGGGCAAGGGCGGGCAAAACGTAAACAAGGTGGAGACAGCCGTGCGTATCATCCACAAGCCGACCGGACTAGACGTGAGGTCTACAAATGAAAGAAGCCAGCTCGCGAATCGCGAGAAAGCGATGATGATTTTGACTGCCAAACTTCAACAGCTTGAAGAAGAAAAAGAAGCGGCAAAACATGCGGGCATTCGCAAGGGACAAATCGGTTCCGGTGATCGTTCCGAAAAAATCCGCACCTACAACTATTCTCAAGATCGCGTCACTGACCACCGCATCAAAAAATCTTGGCACAATTTGCCTAAAATTATGGAAGGTGGTATTGGGGATATAATTTCTGATATTGAATCTGGGGCAATAGGGGACGAAGAAGAGGAATAAAATTTATTATTATTAATAATTAATTTTTAAAATATGAATACAGAAGCAAAAGAGTTACTTGAGAAATTTAAAAAGTGCACTGAGGATCTTTATGAAAGGGTTTATATAAAACATGAGAAAGTAAGTTTTGATGAAGCTTTTGCTTTAGCTGAAAAGCTAAATAGCTTGCTTGGAGATAATGCTTGGTATAAAGAATTACCAAAGCCAGAAGAAGCATTGAAACAGGCCAAGGAGGGGAACATTGACGCCCTGGGTTTTGTCGCGGGCTGGATTCCTTTAGTAGAATCTCAACTTTAGAAATCGTTTTTATTTTTTCTTTTTAAAATTGATTTTTACAAAAAATAGACAGATTCTTCTTTTTATGTTGTAAAAAAAGATAGTCGCACAAATCAAAACAGAGGGGGAAAAGAAGTGTCAATTCACAAGCTTACCGAGTTCACGCGCAGGCGTGTGGTTAATCACTTAACCGAAGAAGCCAAAGAGTTGTGGGGTCTCGATATTGACTTCGAACAGTTCAGCGATGAAGCTCTGTATAAGATTCTCGCGCTCTGTGTCAAGACCGAAGAGTTTCTGCCGAAACTGGCGAAGCATCTTCAAGGTTTTGAGAAAGATCTCGCGCTCTTCGAGGTCACCGAAGACTAAAATAACTGCGGATAGAAAACCGCCGAAACAAACTCCTAGGTCCGCGGGTTAGCCGGACGCACACAGCCGATCTACCGATCGGCTTTTTTAATCTCAATATCTGCTATTGACTTTTTGCTTAATTTATGTTAAACAATTGAATATTAGCAGTTCTTTAAAAAAGTTTGTGGGCGGTATTTTGGATATAATTTTTTGTATTTAAAATACCGCCTGCAAACGCAGCGGAATTTTTGAGGGAGGAAACATGAGCGACAACGAGAAATCCAAGACGTTCAAGTTCTACGACGACATCATGAAGGGCGTCGACTCTGTCGGCGCGGATGAAATCGAGAACTACGGCAAGACGCTTACGGCCGTCAGCCCGGAGCAGCAGGTGATGGGGATTCTCTCTCCGGCGCTGACCCTGCTTCTGGTTTTCATCGGCCGTCTCGCGAGGGAAGGAAACGACGAGATGCTTCGGCTCCAGCGCCTCCTGCCCGACTGTCGGACGATGACGGAGAAGGGGGAGCTGAACGAGAAGATCGTCGGGATTCGCGAGAGGTACAAGGCAGTCACGAGATTCTTCTGGGCGGAAGTCCGGGAGAACTTCGGTCTGTTCGGTGCTGAGAAAGTCGGTATCGCTGCTGGCTGGTCCGTCGTGGTCAATCCGATGTGTGGCTGCGGAAAGAGGCACAGCACGGGTACGGTGGGCGACGAAGCCTCCCTGCGAGCCGAGCTCTCCGGCTTCCTCTCGATGCTTTCTGGAGGTATCATGACACGGCCGCCGAAGACGACCAGAGTGAGGTTCCGCAACGGGGGCATCGAGATCGACGGCATGATGATGGACTGATCGACTCGATCCCCTCCGGATGTTTTAATTCCGGGTCAAAAAAAATAAAACGCTAGTCCGAGCGATCACGGATGCACCGGGGGCTCGTCTTCAAATGTTGACGGGCCCTTTAGTAATTTTACCCAATTTTTTATTTTCAAATTGCATTTCGATTTTAATATGTTATAGTTTTTGCGTAGGGTCTCATTTAGCGAAATGAAGTTTCTACGTTTATAAATAGTTTTTGCCCGATTTTTCAAAAACGGGAGAAGTAAATAGTATGGCTACAAAGCTATATGTAGGGGGACTCCCTTACAGCACTCAAGAAGATGCGTTGAAAGACCTCTTCGCACAAGCTGGATCAGTAGTATCCGCTGTGATT
>Ga0172379_10000903_pt1 | contig 66556 bp, 73 predicted proteins | sample GrowelOW334metaG_FD_119756 | JGI IMG/M metagenome (GOLD analysis project Ga0172379, IMG submission 119756) | Groundwater microbial communities from an aquifer near a municipal landfill in Southern Ontario, Canada - Groundwater well OW334 metaG | ecosystem: Environmental > Aquatic > Deep... | reverse complement strand
TTTTTTGCAACAACATTATCCGGTTCTCTGTCAGCAAATTGTGTTTCTAAATCCAAAAAAACATCCATAGGGTATTTTACCCCTCGTTTGTATTAATAATTAGTCGAGAGCTCGTGCTCAACTTGCGAGGATTCCACTTTATGGATAATTGAAGGTAAGCAACTTCCAGGTCACATACCCAGAAAAATGATAGATAGCTCCTTTTAAGGCAAGAGTATACAAGTCCTTTACTCCAATTGACTTATTGTCAAAGTAAAAAGAACTAAAATCAGATCCAAAGTCGCCGTAAATAAGAGCTAGTTTGGTCAAATCAGGATCAGAAAAGTTTACAATTTCGTCCAATAATTTTAGCAAATCGACCCTTTTGTTTTTGGATATCTCAGGTCTAATTAAGGGCAACAGCTCCTTACCAATTAGAACAATATCAGTATCACTACCAGTCATGTCCTTGTTACTTAATGAATCTATGATATCCAGAGTCCCGACCTTGTATAGCCATTTCGCTGTTTTCTTCTTGGCTCTAACTCTTGAGAGTATATCTTTTATTCTTCTTTCATTAGATATCAATTCCCTATGAAGGTCGGCAGAGTATATCCCTTCCCTGACCATAAGAATCCCCTGAATACATCTGACAAAGACTTTTCTCGCGAATAAAAGGTGTGACAGGTGTGACTCAGTGGCTCTTCTATCTTGATAGGATAGAGAAGGCTTTTCTTCACCGTGAACAATCAGAGATCTGTTATCGTAAAAATTTTTTACCCATTCTATCAATTCAGGAGTTCTTCCTAAAAGAGTTGATATACCAACCTCTAAATTTGAAAGATTATCTCCTTTAGAAGTTGTATTAAATAAAGACTCAAAGGCAATGGACACATTTATATACCTCTCGTAGTTGTCTATTTCTGGATCCAATTTAAATGAATTGTTGAACCATTCAAGTGATCTGATAACACGAGCTTCCTCGGATTTCAAAACATAAACTGAACGCATGCTTAATAAAGAAGTAGAAATTTTTTCACGATTATCTACATCGAGAACATAAGGGCGAACATGGTGGTTTGGACAGAATTTTGTTATTGGATATCTTATTGGGAGTGAGTTCTGACCATTAAGAACACAATTGTAGTAATCACGACCTCCCTTTGACATTGGCTTTGACACCTCTACCACAGCATAGTCAAAATTACTAAATATTGCACCCTTTCTTTCATCAGACAATTCTTGATATCTTAAAACAGTAGACAATCTATCTAGGGCACCTTTTAACCTATGCCACTCTTCAGGATTATGAATTGTTACCCGACCATACGAATATTGATTAACACTCGAAGTTTCCGGTAAACGAAAAGACCTTGCGATTCTCCCAAGGTGTCCTTGTAGCCGGAAGCTTTCCGACTGAACGATTGATGTAAAGGATGGTTTCAGCTTGAAGCCATCAAATTCAAGTTCTTTACTTATAAATAAATATGGAAAAATAAAGATTGTTAGGTTGCCCTTATTTTTTACAGTGGTCCGTTGAGTCATTAACTTTATACTTCCGTCAATTAGTTGATATATTATATCCAGTAAAAGAGGTAATCGTGTTAGTATAACTATGTAATGCCTTTTCAAAACAGAGTAACCAGTTTGACCGTAAAAGGATTTAAATCAATTAGATCGATGGATCATTTTGATCTTGGTAATTTAAATGTAATGATTGGAGCAAACGGATCTGGAAAATCTAACCTCATTTCCTTATTTGAATTTTTAAATGAGATCGCAGATCAGAGACTTCAGACTTATGTAAGTAAATCTGGTGGTGCCAACAAGCTACTATATTTTGGTGAAAAAAATACTCAATACATTGAGATAAAAGTTGATTTTGGACCAAATAGCTACTGGTTAAAATTGGCTCCAACGGTTGAAGATACTTTGTTTTTTGAAGAAGAAGGCTGCTCATATCATGGTCCAATGCATGAGAGACCGTGGACTACAAGTACACTTTCTGCTGATAAAAAAGAGTCTGGATTGGCCCTTCAAGATGGCAATGTTGCCCCTAGTGTACTAGCAAGTATAAAGAGCTGGCGAGTTTATCACTTCCACGATACGAGTGATTCGTCACTTATGAAAAAAACTTGTTCAATTGACGATAATGATTATTTAAAACCAGATGCATCAAATCTCGCAGCTTACCTATACTTTTTGGAGCAAAAACACCCCCAAGAGTTTAGAAACATTACGGACACAGTTAGATTGATTGCACCATTTTTTAATTCATTTGTATTAAAGCGTTCGTCTTTAAGACAGGATTTAATTCAGATGGGATGGCAACACAAGCATTCAGACGATTATTTTAACGCAAACTCTTTATCAGACGGTACTTTGAGGTTTATTTGCCTTGCTACGCTATTACTTCAACCTGTATATAAACTCCCCAAAACAATACTTCTCGACGAGCCCGAGTTGGGATTGCATCCAGCAGCAATTGACTTGCTTGCAAATCTACTCAAGAGTGCGGCTGTAAGTACCCAAGTAATAGTCTCAACCCAATCAGTTACTCTAGTCAATCAACTTGAACCCACTTCAGTTATTGTCGTTGATAGGGAAGATGACCAGTCGTTTTTCCGACGATTGACAGAGGAAGAACTTGAGTCATGGGTTGAAGACTATGGCTTGGGAGATATGTGGGAGAAAAACATTATTGGAGGTCGTCCATAAAGACTAATATGGACAAAATACTGGCTCTTGTTGAAGGTCAAACTGAGGAAAGATTCGTCAAGGATGTTTTGAGTCCATATTTGTACTCAAAGAATAAACTAATAATCCCAAAAATAATAAATACAAAAGTGGTAAAAAGCGGTCCAAACTGCAAAGGTGGGTGGGTCTCTTATGTAAATGCCAAAAAAGATTTATTGAGGCTGTTAGGTGACACCAGTGCGAGTTTGGTCACAACTTTAGTTGACTATTACGGTCTTCCCCAAGATTTTCCAACATGGAATTGCACAGGAAACTGTTTTGATAAAGTTGAAGCAGCAGAGAAAGCTTTTTCTGAGGATATTCAAAACTCAAAATTTCTACCTTATATACAGTTACACGAGTTTGAAGGTTTACTTTTTTCGTCACCTCGAGTCATAGCTGATACTTTAGTAAATATTGACACACGATCTGTACAAAATATTCGAAACAGTGTTTCATCTCCTGAAGAAATTAATCAAGGGGCAGAAACACATCCAAGTAAAAGACTTCTTAGACTGTTTCCTCAATATAACAAACCCCATTATGGTACTTTGATTTCTTCAAGAATAGGTATCGAAGAAATAATAGACAACTGTCCTCACTTTAAGAGTTGGATAGAAAAATTGATTAACTAAAAACTAGAGACTTGTAGCAACTTTTTCGCCATACCGGATACAATCTTGGAAAAATTCTCGTGCTGATGCGATTAGATCTGCAATTCCACCGGCGATGATCAAATCCATTTTCTCATCTTTCAAGTAAACATTTGAAGTGTACTTTATAAGCCTGTTCATCAATTTTTTTGAAGAATTGTTGGAGTACAGCTTTGTCAGGATATAAGCACCAAGCATACACTGTTCTCCAAGTAGAATAATAAGCTCATCGTAACCACAATCAGGATAGTACTCATTTTCTTCAAGAAGCTTTTTTGCATACACGAGCCCGTTCACTTTCATCTCTTCGGCCATAATCTTGTCGTCTTGGGAGTTAATGTCGAAATCTATATCAAAATATTTAGAATTATCCGCCAATTCTCCTTCAAAGTGAGAGGCCATAGATACAATTCCATAGACATAGTCCAGAATTTGTTTTTCAGTTTCTCTCCTGCCTAATGTTTTTCCAGATTTGATCTTTTCATTATTCGTTATTTTATATATTGATTTGGACTTAAATTGATCTAGCCACTCGTAAACAAAGGGGCTTGCTGAGAACTCCTCATTACTCATAGAATCAAGTTTAGAAGCGATTTTGGAGCCAATCAGAGCCTCTACAGAAGTGCCAAACATGATGTCTGGCAATCGCGGATCGAGTAACGATGCTTTATAAAGACTGTTGTAAATTTCCTTCTCTGGTTCGGCAAGATCATCCTTACATCTGCCGTTTAATAACGCATCAATTCTGTCTTGGTACTGCATCAATATGAGATTCGGGGTCCTGAAAAACGAACTGACGACTTTCGTATTCATTATTTATTCAATTTCCTTCTTGTAAAAGGCAATAAAAGGAAGAAGGCTAACTAATACAAACATTGTACTTCTGATTAGACTGAAGTTCTGATAATCTAAGATCAAAGTGGATCCAATAATGGTCAAGAGTAACAGACATTGACATGTCAGAAGAACTGTTAACCCAGTTTTTCTTTTTTCAAATGGTATTAATTCAAGAGATAACGAAATTGCTAAAAATATAACAAGGAAATCAGTCGCAAATATTATCCACTGGTCAGAGATTTCGTAATGAATAACTCTTAGGATAATTTCCAAGATGATATTAAGGACAAACCTTAGCACTAAATATAGTGGTATCAATAAAATAAACCTAAGTTTAGTGCCTTTTGTCATCGATTAAAGGCCATAATTAATGTAATTAGGATTGAAGCCACCAGGATTAATCTGATCGTACTAACTTCATCAAGCTTTTTTCTAGATAACTTGAGCACAATCTTTATAAGGATTACAGACAAAATGATGGTTCCAAGAGAGCTTCCAGCAAAACTAGCAATGTCACCGTTCCACTTCAGAGCCAAGTAAATTAGACCTAGTCCGATATTTTGGTAGATCACGGGAATTTTCATATATGAATATTATATCCTTTTAGGTTCATTATGCTAGTTATTGACTGTTGAGGTGCCTACTATTGTCATCTAGGCTTGTCTAGATGTCCGCCGTCTCACCCACCAGAAAGATGCTTGGACTAAGGATACGCAGACTTAGAACCAAGCAAAATATATCCCAAGAGGAACTAGGTTTTCGTGCCAAATTACACCGTACATACATTGGAGCAATCGAGAGGGCTGAACAGAATGTCTCTATCGATAATATACACAAGATAGCAAGAGCACTTAAAGTTACCGCTTCTGACTTGATGAAATAAATTGTTTGACAATAAACCCAAGACCTCAAATATGATTGGGTATGATCCGGAAAGTCGGAGCACCATCCAAATACAAAAGAAAATATTGCCAAGGCCTATTCGATTTCTTTGATATACCTCACACTAGAGTAATCATCAAAAAAATAGGTGGTCCCAATGGAAAATTCATAGGACATAAACAAGAAATTGCTAACAACTTACCTACAGTCGAGGGATTTTGTGCAAGAATCTGCATTTCGCGAGATACATTCTATGAGTGGGTGAAGCAACATGCCGAATTTTCCGACACCGTAAAGAGAGTGAGAACAATTCAGCAAAACATGTGGATACAAAACTCAATGAAAGGACTTTACAATACTCAGTTTTCCATTCTATTTGGTAAGAATGTGTATGGTTGGAGGGATAAAACCGATATTGATCACACTTCTGGAGGGGAGAAGATTGAGGTTCAACTTGTAACATATTCTGGTGAATCAGCTAAATAGATGTTTTACCGTCAGATTTGACAACGAAACTAGAGTGTGTCCTACGCTTGATATAGATGGAAAAAAATATATCAAAAGCCGCAAACTATCTCAAAAACTTCTCGCTAGTATTTTACAAAAAAGTAGATGGAAAGAGTTTGGTGGTTAAGAGGATAAGAACAAAGTCACAAAGTAAATTCACTAGAAGACTGAGGCTCATCCCAAACGAATTTGATGCGTTATTATCCGTATCGTACTCCGATGGTGGAAATAACTCCGGTATTTATCAATCAAAGGAAGATTTAATGCTCGCATATTCAGCGTTCATTGAACGATAAGGCGAAGCACCCTTTGCGTGGCACAACATGAAGAAAAATAAAACTTCAAAGTCCTGCAGAGTAATTGTTGAAAGTGTTAAAAGTATTTCTGGTAGTCCAATAAACGACCTCATTGTTTTTATGTTGTCTGTTAGAAATGAACCAGAAGAAGCTAAGTTGAATATAACAACTATCAGTGATGGTAAGGGTGGGCGAATCTTCCTATAATTGACACGATATAACATAAGATGTAGTATGGACATACAAATTTAATGTCTATATGTTTACAATAGCTCAAGCTGCATCGAAATTAAAAGTTAACAAAAAGACACTTATACGCTGGGATGCTTCAGGAAAATTCCCGGCACAGAGAGATGCTGCAAAAAATAGAATTTACGACGAGGAAGATATCACAAATCACTCACTTTGGTTCTTGTTAAGGCGAAAACATCGAAAGCATAACCGGCAACTTACAGCCATCCGGAAGGAATGCGATAAATATCTCGCAACTCAACCACTTGGACCTATGGAGAATCCAAAATTTCACAAGCTTGAAGATATGAAAAAAGCATATGATGCACTTCATGTTTGGGAAACGGAAAACAGTAAAATTCTGGCTGAATATTCAAAACTACCAATTGGATTCAAAGCTAAATTGGATCCAGAAGCTTAAATATGGATTACGAAAATGAAATTGATTTCACTAAGCTCAAATATGTGCTTTATGCCAGAAAATCCACAGACGATGGTTCAAGGCAAGTGCGCTCGATTGGAGATCAAATCTCAGAATGCCTAGACTTAGCTCACAGACTTCATCTAAACATAGTAGGAGAACCACTACAAGAAACACGATCTGCAAAGAAACCTAATCAAAGACCCATCTTTAGAAAGATGCTTAACGACATCAAGAAAGGTATATATGATGGTATTCTTGCATGGAACCCTGATCGTCTTGCCAGAAACATGCTTGAGGGCGGAGAGGTTATCGATTTAGTTGATCAAAAAATTATTAAGGATCTGAAATTCGTTACCCACCACTTTACGGCAGATGCTAATGGGAAGATGCTACTGGGGATGGCATTTGTTCTGTCAAAACAATACTCAGATGATCTTTCACAGAAAGTTACTCGTGGAGTTAGAAAGAGTTTCTCCGAAGGCAAATCTCCAATTCCAAAACATGGATATCTGAATGAAGATAGACGCTATAAGTCAGACGGAAATAACTACAAACTCCTCCAAAGGGCTTGGATCATGAGAAGTGAAGGTGTCTCCATCGAAGAGATAGTGGCGTTCATGAACAATAGTGACTATTCAAGGCAAATAAAGAGAAACGAAAAGAAGATCAGGATGACAAAACAAACCCTAAGCGGTGTTTTCAAAGATCCCTTCTACTACGGAATATTAATTCAAGCAAACCAAAAAGTAGATTTACGAGAGGTGTATAACTTTGAGCCCATGATTTCCGAGGAGTTATATAACAAGGTCCAGGAGTTGTCATTCAGAAGGATAAAGCCCAACAAGCCACATCACACAGCCTTCTACCCACTTAAAATGATGGTCCAGTGTTCAGTCTGTGGAAGTAATATGTACATTTCACCCACTACTGGTAATACAAAAAGATATCTATTCGCTCGTTGCGATAATAAACTCTGTAGTAGAAAGAAGAGATCAATTCGCATGAAAGTTTTATTTGATTTCATCTACGAGTTTTTAGATCAAGGACTTAATTTTACTGAAAAGGAATATAAAGAATACTACTCGAATATCTTGAAAATGACTGACAAGAAACGAGAGGAGATTGGAATTGAGATCCATAGGAATGAGGGTAAATTGAAACGCACAAAGGCAGACTTAAAAGAACTGTCACTAGGCATCACTAAGGTATCCAAAAAATCTCCAGCGTGGGAAATAAACAATCAACGCATAAATGAGCTTGCAGACCAGATAGTTGATATAGAAAAGGAGGTTGAGAGACTTAAAAAGCAAATAATTGATCCAGAAGAGGAGAAGTTGAGTGTCGAGGATTTCTTGAACCTTTCAAAAAACGCCGGTGTTGTCGTCAAATCAGCCAACGCAGTCGTGAAAGACCAAATTTGTCGAATAATCTTCTCGAACTTTTCTGTCAACGAAGATAAAGTAGCTTCATATCAGCTAAAAGAACCATTCGCTACCCTCCTAAAACAACGACAGTCGTCATCTAGTCGGGGTGAGAGGACTCGAACCTCCGGCCTCTGCGTCCCAAACGCAGCGCTCTAGCCATCTGAGCTACACCCCGATAGGGCTATTTTACCATTCTCAGGCCATAATAAGGTAAAATACAGTAGTTCGTTTGGTGGGTGTAGCTTAGTTGGTAAAGCGCCTCCCTGTGGAGGAGGAGACCGCGGGTTCAAGTCCCGTCATCCACCCCAATAAGATAAAGTGCACCCTCGTGGTGCATTTTGTTTTATTGAGATTAATTAATGGGACTTGAGCGATGAGCCAGATTTGTGACAAACCTGGCGAGGCCTGAGTCCTAAGTCCCGTCATCCACCCATTACAATAGAGACATGAGTGACCTTCTTCAGGTTATATCGTTTCAAGAACACTTCATGGTAGTTTCTGTGGCCCCGGCCGTCATAAAGATGGTCCTGGATTTCTATGGAATTGAAAAGACAGAAGCAGAAGTAGCAGAATTGTCCAATAAAGAGATAATTTAGGCATAAGTGATCAAGACATTAAGAGAGTTTTAGAAGATGCTGATTTAAAAGTTGAAATCAAAAACTTTGCCAACTTTGAAGACATCCAATCAGCTCTAGATAAAAAAAGCTCCTGTAATCATAGTTGGATGACCAGAGTCGATATGACTACAATGAAGATGAAGGCGCTGATGGACATTATTCTGTTGTAATCGGAATGGATGAAGAGAATATATCTTTACAAGACCCTGAGGTTGTTCGAGTAAGAACTATACCTAAAGCAGATTATATAAAAGTCTGGTCCGACTTCACTTCAGACCATATCGAAAAATGGGAAGATATGGTCATCCGGCAGATGATCGCTGTATACAAATAACTACTTTTCCAAGTAGAGTTTATTCATCTCATCGTAAGTCAGTTCAAATCCATAAACTCTTGTAAATAATTCCTTAATCTCACCATCAGTTTTCTCATTTCCCAGAAGTTCAATAAGTTCAGTTAATTTATTCTTACCAAATTTATTTACCAAAAGTTCAATCACATATCCGCCCTCATCATATGCCATTTTAGGATTGTTATTTCTACTACTGTCCAAAAATCCAACAAATTTTTCAGGTTTTCGGTGATACTTTAATTGCCCGGACAAATACACACATATACCTTCATTCCACCACATCGGACCAATTGGCTGAGTTCTTTCCTGTAGATGAAACACAAATAGGTGACAAAGCTCATGGGTGATTAGTGCTTTAAACCTATTATCATCCTTTTTATGATTTGACTCTGAATCGTATTTATCTGGATCCAAAAGATAAATCGCCGCTTTCCCGGCATTTGCCGAACCACCAAAGCCGACTACCCAGTCCTCGGTTTTTCTGCCTTTAAGAGCGTCTATGTCCTTCCGGCTTTGTAGAACATAAATATCAGGAATATCGTCTTCCCAATTAATTCCCCAAAATTCATTCAAGACCCTCATGCCTTCGTCGTAAGCAGATTGGATCAGATCGTTATTAATCGAGCTTACTTTAAATATCATCATCGATATTTTACACTTAGGCGAAGGTAGGCACAAATAAATTTCTAAAAATACTTATTATGATACAAACCGGTCAAGCAAAATATTTATATAAATACTGTTTCTAAAATTAATATCAAAGATGATACAATAGCCAGACAATCTTCGCATAATGGTTCTTTAAAAAAAGGAGAAATAATGGCTAAATGTTCAAGCTGTGGTCAAAGAGAAGGCAGTCGATACACGTCCACGAGCGGCACAGTACATCCAGAAACATGGCAGGAGACAAGTAGCAGCAGTGAAGTTCGCTACTTAGGTGGAAGTACTTGCCAAAACTGTGGTAAATGGTTCTGTGAAGGGTGTCTTGACTGGCAAGGCGTATATTGCACAAAATGCTCTGAGATTGTAAGCAATAGAAATAAGGCACACTTCGACCAGCTCGCAAAGAGTTGGCCAAAATGCAGCAGATGCAGCAAACCAACACCCCCAAATAAGCTTTACACAGGGGGAAAGTGCCGTTCATGTAGCGAGATCAGTTAGCAGAAACACTGTGCCAGGGAGATTTATCCCTGGCCTTTTTTATAGCTCCCTGTTGGTCAGCCGGTGACGCAACAAACAAGTCAGTATTTCTAATAATTATCACCTCCATGGCAATGGGTACTTGGCTAGATCCAGTTCAGACAAATTCTTGACTTCCGCAACAAACTCGGGAAGGTGACTGACTAGGATCACCGGTCCTTCATAGCTATTAATAGCCTGAGCAATTACGGGAATGTGTCGGAAATTTATATGGTTAGTCGGCTCGTCCAAAATCAAAATACCTGGCTCTTGAAGCATAAATCGAGCATAGCAGAGTAAGCCTTTTTGACCTTCTGAGAGAGACCCCACCATATTATGAAGAATTTCTCCAGAGAGCAAGAATTTTCCTGCTGCTGAATAGATGACTTCCGGCTTCTTGACGAGAGAAACAGCCATAAGGGATTCAAAAGCGGTTTGGTTGTAGTCCAGTTCCGAAAAATCTTGGCTGTAGTAACCCACACGGATTTGAGGATTTATATCAGCGTCAGATCTAGACAATATCGCACGAAGTCTAGTACTTTTCCCAATTCCATTCGGTCCCTTTAAGAGCAACCTGTCCTTTTTGGCTAGCTCAATCTTGACCGGCTCTTGAATTTTTATGATATATCCTACAAATTCTTGATTTGGAATCACGAAGTGGGGGATAGTCCTGTCCTCTTTCCTCATGTCCACCAAACTCTCTCGATCTTCGGCAATATCCTCACGAATTCTTCTGGCTAATTGATTCATAGCAATACTTTTCCCGCCTAGTTTATTTACTTTCTCAAATCTATCTTTAATACTCTTTTCCAGTCTTGCGTTTAACATTCGGTCACGCTCTAGCTTAGCCGCAATCTCGGAAATCACGTCAAAATAGTTGCCTACAAACTGCTCAACTTTGTGAGTATGGACATCCAGATTTAACACTCCGTCTGTAAAACAGTTCAAGAAATCGGCATCGTGAGAAATCACAATACAAGTTTTTGTATAGTTCATCAAAAAACTAGTCAAATGCTCGATTCCTATCTTGTCCAGATTATTCGTCGGCTCGTCCAACAGAAGGACGTCCGGGTTTGAGATGATAGCGTAAGCCAAAAGTAATCTTGCTTTCTGGCCTCCGGAAAGTTCACCAACCAATCTATTTAAGGGAACATCAAGATTAACGGTTTTGAGCACCTTCGATATATCACCTTCAATGCCATAGAGTTTATCGGGCAGAGCAGTCTTAAAATACTCAAGCAGTGTCATAGGCAGAGCAGCAACCGGCACCACCTGTTCGGCTATACCCACAGTAGCACCTGACTCCAAACTGATTTTGCCGCCTTTAGGCTTTAATTTTCCCAAAAGTAACTTGAATATCGTACTCTTACCCGCACCATTTTGACCGATGATAGTAACTATTGAATTTCTACGCACGCTAAAACAAGCTTCATCCAATATGACCCGTTTCTCGTCATAACCGAAGCTAACCCGATCGAACCTGATTACTACATTATCTTGTGACATAGCAAGCTGTAAATTTTAACAGATACAGAGGCAAATATCTAACCAGGCACCAATTAAATACTACGATCCCTTCTTAGAATGCAAAAAGAGAGTTATTGCAGCCATAGACCCTAAGGCTATACGTGCTATGTCATCAGATAAGTCAGCTTCATTCCAAAGAAACCAATTGGATAGGAATTCTCGAAACAACAAACCGCTTACACCCACTAACAATCCAGCTACCATAATAAATTTTGCCATATTCAATTTCATTCTGGTATCCAGTTTTAAATAGGAGTAAATCAACATAAGGCCGAGGCCAAAATGAATTACGTTAATCCATATAGGGAAATTGAAAAACGCCAATGTAGAAAATACGCCAGAGATACCAGTAATTCCCGCTAATGCCGATAAAATTAGAATCGCACCTACCAATAATGAAAACAAATTCAATGGATTAGTCATCAAATTATTAGTGTTGTTAATATCTAAACTGTATCACATCTTACATAAATACAATATCAATACTTGGGTAATATATTGATTCATGATAATGGTAAACTTTGCTAATGGAGGAAACAATAAAAATCGCGTCCTGGAATATCGCAGCCGGCAGAACAAATAAATCACTTTCACAATTTGATTATGATCAAGAAAATATCAGCTACTTTTCCAATCTATTAAAAACAGTTGAAGCCGACATTATTTGTCTTCAGGAAACTCACTACGGTGAAAACAAAGATATCGGAAAGGAAATTGCTAACGAATTAGCATATCCATTCTATTATACAAATCCAGGTCATGAGTCACATATCGATAATAAACTAAAACTATCAAATTCTATCCTTGCAAAAACCAAGCCCTTATCAATTGAAGCTTATATACTTCCATATCCCGAGTTCGAACTATATTGGCCTAATGGAAATCCTGCAAAAAGATATGAAAAAAGTTTGTTATGCGCAAAATTCAAAGGTTTCAACGTCTATAACACACAGCTAATTCCACTAGGACTATTTGGAGTACTCTATGGAGATGAAAAAGCAAAAATCTATTCCCAAAATCTTGAAGTTAGTTTTAAAAATGTGTTAGAAGCACCACTGTTAATTTGCGGGGACTTTAGTGGTGATTTTCCTGATGATAAACCACAGCTTGTATTTTCAGAACTTTTTACCTCTCTTAGTCTCATGGATTCAATACCACATCAAATCACAAGACCTAAGAATGACGGTCTCATCCACCAAACTGATCATATCTATTTTTCCGATCAAAGTTTCTCCTGTATAAGTTCTGAGGTTATACCAACACAATCAGATCATTATCTTTGCACTGCAACTTTTAAGTTTAAATCAAAGAACAAATAGAATACTTTATTTTCTCTATAAGTACACAAATATATCCAGCCGCCGCTAAAGCACTCATATTTGCCGGAAAAGCACTTAATCCTTAAGCGAGATTCTACTGCTTATCACTTGTCCATACCCTTGTTTGTGAGCTCGTGAAAAGGGTCAATGTCATCATTTCTTTTATCACTAACATCTATATGTTTATTCCTGCTCTCATATCTTTGCTTGTCAAACACTTCCGTGCTTTTACCATTGTTATGTACCTTATGACCTTTATCGCCATCCACGGCATATAAGCTAGTAACATTTCCACCATCTCTTTTGTTTGTGTTATTGTTCATATTAAATTTATTTATATCCACAAGTCATTTATTTGTCAAATCGCTTACATTTTACAGTTGACAAAATCAAGCATTAAATTTAGAACTCTCGTTAGAGAGTTCTAAATAGCTTCACGATATGTTTTTTTCCAAATTACGGTGTTGTTGTCACTGTTGGTTGAGCCGCGGGATTACCTGTCGGTAAAATCGGTGCTCCAGTGATCACGGTTGTTGGCGTAACTGTTCTGCTGCCACCAGTTTCAACAGGAGAAACTGTGACACCAGCGGGTTCTGTTTCAGGTACAACAATAGTGTTTTGCTGCATAGCCGGTAACCCCCAGATTAAGAAAGCTACAACTAGCACCACTAAGATTACTGCTACTAAAATCCCAGTGGAATTTCCGGAATCATTTGTGTGTATTACATCTGCCATAAATATCACCTCCTTTATTTGCGTTTAATAATGCTTTAAGGTCATTCATAACTAACTAGAACTTACTAAATAATTACCACTGGCGCCAAGTGGTAATTATCGAAACTTATCTGTCAGAAGAACTGCCACCACGGCGGTTTTCGTTGCTTCTACCGCCCCCGCGGTTAGTCATGCTGCCAGCTGATGATCTTCCTCCTCTACTACTGCTACTACTTCCACCCATGCCTCTCTGAGATGTACCACGTGAGGAAGTCGTTGAAGATGAGCTTGATCTTCTTGATGATGAAGATTTGCCCGAACTTGATCTTGGCATTTGTGTAACTAATTCTTAATTAGGAATTTCTTCCTACCTAGTTAATAGGATTTTCCATTGATAGTCTTGTTCTCATTACTACCTTGAGAACCTCTATCTTCATTGCTACCGCCTTGGCCTCCACGATTCTCATTACTACCTTGAGAACCTCTATCTTCATTGCTACCGCCTTGGCCTCCACGATTCTCGTTACTGCTCTTATCACTCCAATTCTGAGAACCACTGCCTCCACGGTTTTGATTCATGTCTTCTGTTTTTGTTGATCTACCTGCCATATTTATTTCACCACCTTTCTAGATATTTATTAATGATTAATTATTTATAGCTAGACATTTATGATTTGTCAAATATCGTACACTTCAAGCATAGATATGTCATAATATTCTTAAACATCTGACCTAATGAAAACACTAACAATTAGATATACTGCAGATATTAACGACAAGTCTGTCAATCGGTTATTGGACGCGATTGAGAAAAAAATCAACGATTATGAAAAAATTGTCCTACTGATTTCTTCCGCAGGGGGCTCTATTTCTCCCGGTATTACTGCCTACAACTATATAAAAAAATTACCCGTTGTCGTAGAGACTCAAAACATCGGCTCAATCGATTCCATCGCCAACGTCCTATTTTGTTCGGGTAAAATAAGAACTAGCACTCCCGACGGGACATTCCTTTTTCACAATGTGGTCTTTAAACCCGAAAAAGAGAGATACGATGAACCGGAATTAAAAGAACAGATGGAAGTATTGCAGGACCAAAGAAGAACAATAGCCTCTATTGTGTCAAAGACATGCAAAAAACCTCAGTCTGTTATCGAAGAATTAATGTTCAAGCGAACCAACTTATCAGCCAAAGAGGCTAAAAAATTAGGTTTAATTCAAAATATAAGCAAAAAATCAATCAAGCCTAATTCTATGGTGCTTCATATTCACGAGTGAGAAAGAGGTGTAAATAACAGACTTCAGCTGGCTGGTCTTTGAATATTTCTTAGACCCATGTAGGTCATCAAAAGAAGAATAGTAATAGCAATATAAAAATTAACTTCTTTTGGATTAGCCAGTATCTTTATCAACGGCGTGGATTGCCTGAAGACAATATGAAATATCACAGATATCGGTATCGTAAGCCAGAGCCAAGAGGATGTGGGGATAATCAATCCAAATATTGAAACTAGTTTAGTAAGAATCGGGGAAAGAATGAAAATTATCAGGTATGACCCGACGGTATCAAAAATAGCAAACGGCCCAATTTTGTATTGTCTGAGAAACTCTATCGAAATCATATAATTTATTCTAAACCTTTTGAATATTAAGTGTAAAAAATCACATATCCGTCACTCTATTTATGAGTCTCAAATATACGACTATAATAAATTCACAATTCGAAATAATGAACATAAAAAATGACGAACATGACACTTCACGACTTACGTCTTAGCAACGCACAATTCATCAAAGACACATATAAACCTAAATTAGTTTATTATCCTGCCTGTGGCGCAGACATTGTCCCAAAAACTATATTCGGTGAAAATAACGTCGTTCACCTTTCACTACCCGACAAAGAAGAGGCCTGACACACCTACGATTATTACCAATTGTTGGGGGACGGAATCAAGCTGTATGGAGACATGGAAGAATCTCCCTTAGCAGAAAATACTGTTGATCTAATCTGGCTTAAGCTGGAAGGTATTATTCCAGCTCCAAAAGCTATTTCTGATTTTCATCGAGTTTTAAAAACTTCAGGCCATATATATATCGAAGAGTTTCATCTCTATCAAGCTGAAAAATGGCAAAAACTAATTGGCCTATTTGATAACTTTACCAACATTACTCCTGAACTACTCCAAGCAAGTTCATCCATCTATACAATCACCCCCAAAGAGTTTGCTGATAATCCTGTATCCCCCGAAGAAAGTGAAAAGAATAGCATCATTTGCAAAGATGTAAATGAAATGATGGACATTGTCTCTTCCAAACATTTACACAATGGGGGAGAGTTAGTACCGCGACGAGCAGTGCTCCAAAAAAAGTAGACGAAGATCGAACGATTACAAAGGCTACTTCAGACTCCATACCACAGTAACAGTCTTGTTCACATTTGTACTTCCCGGTTCTACGGGAGCTCCTCCACCACCGCCACCCATACCATCTCTGGCGTATAAGGGGTACACTGTGTTGCTACTACTCCCCTCAGTGACACTTAACACCCTATCCAAAATAGTACCGCTTGCTTTAGCCATTGCCTCAGCTTTCACCTGCGCATCTGCAACAGCAGCAGAAATCAGAGCATCGGTTGCTTTCATACTTGTGTCAAGCTGAAAGTTTGGACCATATACATTTGTCGCTCCACCTTTAGTGAGAAGATCAGCCATAGCTGAAGCTTTTTCCACATCTCTCAATGTCACTACGATAGTATTGTTCACATCCCACTGACCCATTCTGCTTTTTTGAACGCCATTGTCATAGTAGGTGTCCTGTCTTTGATAAATACTCATCGACTGTGTTTGAATATCAGCTGCATCTACCCCAAATGCTTTCACCGACTCGGTAATTACTTTGATTTTTTCGTTGACTTCCTTTACCGCCTCATCCTTATTATCCTTTACTGAAAATACCCCAGCGCTAAAACTAGCAATCTGGTTTTTCTCTTTTGACTCAGCGTAGCCGGTCACCGTGACTGTACGCTCGGGACTCATCACCACCTTTCCCCATGTAATATATGTCCAGGGAAAAAAGAACAAAACTGCTAATATTATCGCAACATACGCTAAAAACGTAGTACCGTTTTTCATCATACCTTCACTTTATCAAAACTAACTTCCTTCGTCAAACAAACAGCTAGATTGATGTATCAAATATTTATCTGATATTTTGAAAACGTTTACGCTGATATAATTTGCCTATGAATCTCGGAAGAAACGTGAAGCTATTGGAGTGGCATGAATTTTTTGTCAGCTTTGTCCTGTGGGGTCCCATAGCTATTCTGTATTTCTCCCAAGTCACTAGATCTTATGCTCTTGGGCTAAGTGTTTTTTCTGTGGTTATGCTCACTTCCGCTATTTTTGAGCTTCCCACCGGAATTTTATCCGATTTTGTTGGCAGAAAGAAAACCATGATTTTTGGCGCCTCAAGCTATATCCTGGGATTTATCTTGTACGCTATCGGCGGCAGCTATTTGTTTCTACTCCTGGGAGCTTTCTTCGAAGGACTGGCCAGATCATTTTACAGTGGGAACAACGAAGCCCTGCTCTACGACAGTCTGGAACAATCCAATCGCAAGCAAGAACTATCCACCGTCATAGGGAAAATCGGTTCCATGGGACAATGGGCACTGGCCATCGCCGGACTACTCGGAGGTTTCATTGCAAATTGGTCGTTCCAATGGGTGATGTGGATATCGGTAATTCCACAAATAATTTGTTTGATTTTAAGTATGATGATTGTGGATACCAAAAAATTTGAAAGGGAGGAAAGTAATATCTACTCACACATAAAGGTGGCATTCAAGAATTTTCTCAATAATAAAAAATTAAGAATGCTCAGCCTCGCCGATATACTGGGATTCGGCATGGGTGAAGCATCATTCCAATTCAGATCCACCTTTATCGCTAGCCTTTGGCCAATCTGGGCAATTGGCATTGCTCAAATTCTCTCCAATATAGGGGCAGCTCTGAGTTTTCGTTTTGCTGGAAATCTTATTAGAAAATTCAAGGCACTTACTTGCCTCATCACCGGTGGTATCTATTCAAAGATTGTCTACCTCATTGCCCTCATATTTCCCTCTGTTATCTCTCCCGCCCTGATGTCTACCACCTCTCTCTTTTTTGGTGTAGGTCAAGTTGCCAAACGATCTCTCATACAACAAGAGTTCAGTGACAAACAAAGGGCAACTATGGGGTCATTAAGCTCCTTTGTTGGCAGCATTTTCTTTGCCATATTTGCGTTATTTCTTGGATTCATAGCCGACCTTACCAGTCCAAAAATTGCACTCATAGGAGTCACTCTCGCCCAATTCAGCACCATTTGGCTATATCTTCAAATTTCCCGGATAGACAAAAATAGCAAAATAGCAGCGGAAGACAAAGGAAAAATAAACTTTGACGACGACACCCACATTCATGAACCCTGATTGGAGACTGTCATATAATGTAACTATGGCTGGAGATCCGGAAATTCAAAACGATAGCGAACTAAAAAAACCTGTAGATAGAATTGAACCAATAAATCTAACAAACAATGCAGAAATAATAGTCGCAGGAATTGGATCTCACACTACGAATTTAAATGAAATTAAGGGAATAACCGGTGCACTGGAAAAGTTAGTAGGAGATAGGGGGAGTGAGAATATAGTATTTCTTGGTGAGGGGAGTGCGGTTTCGGCAGGTACAAAACAGGAATCAACCGCATCAGCCATTCTGGGCGGCGACCAACAAGCAATAGCCTGTAGAGCCAAAGAGCTAGGGGTGGAAATAATTGAATCTTGGGATATGACCCTAGAAGAGCAACTCACCGCGGCAGCACAAACACATGGAGCTGATAATGCATTATTGTGGATGATCTCTCAATCAACAATTGCACTGAAATCTCAAGGTGAATATGTCTCAATCAACAACATTTTAGCCATGCTGTCTAAGTTTGAACTGACTCAGCAGACAATTTCAGACTCTCTGAGCAATCAAGAAGTCAAACAGGCTCTTGAAAACCAGGACAGTCTTGACATATTTCTTCAAGCTCATGCCGGTTTTTCACTCACAGAAGTAAATGAAAACGACACCTACTACAAAACAATATCCCAGGTTGCACACCCTGGAAACACCACAGAAACCATATCACACCTCCCGGATGGTTTACAAAATGCTTCCCTGATAGCGGGTGAGCTGTCGGAAACAAGAGATGATCGGTTCAAAAGTAAAATAGAACAGTATTCTCAGCAAGGCAAAAGCATTTTTATATCTTGCGGTGCTGGACATGTAGACAATTTTCTCAAAATTCTTAACGCAAACAAATCACTAGCTAAATATTGAGTCATAAAAAAACTCCCCGGAGAGGGGAGTAAGGAAACAAACTCAAAACTAAGCGGGCTTCTGGGCAAGAATGATATTAACCATTCCGCCGGCACTGCTCTCAGTCTCCGTGCTAAAAATCATCTTAGCACCATACGACTCGAGGAGTGAGCCAATTTCAGTTGGGAAATAGAAACACATCGGCCCTGAACCACCGCACGGAGAGTAAGCCATAAACGTCTCATCATCAATTGGATTCTGAGACTGGACCATCCTGGAATAATAATGATCTCTAGTAGACATGGTAGTGATCCATATCAACCCATTTGGCTGCAATGCCCCGTAAGCTAATTCGATCATCATCTTGCCAGCAGTTTTTGTTTGAAACATGAGCAAGTCGGACATAATAACCAGGTCGTATTTCTTGGTATTTGCCTTCAGAAACTCCAACGCTTCGCTATCAATAGTGTTGAGCAAGTCGCCCAACCCAGCCTCAGCAAATGCATCCTTTGCGCAATCAAGCCAATAGCCATTGCGGTCTACACCATCGATCTTAAGACCTGAAAATGCCACCGGTGAGCACGTGTGCCCTGTGCCAAAGCCGATATCTAGAGCCGTTTGACCGGAAGAAATGAGCGGCAGAAGATGCGTGTGCATCTCCGGGTAACCAAGATCACCATACGCGTAACCATCGTAAATTCGTTTGTCCAAGGTGCCTCCTTCTTTGAGATTCACGTATTTTAGCGCATATACCAGTAAGTTGTCAAAGATAAACACACCCAATTAAGCATATATTTGTTATATTTATTGCAGATGAAAAAAATTATTATATTTACCTCACTACTACTATTTCTGACTGCAATCATCGTTTACAAATATCGGAATCAGAAAATTGCTCCAACTCAAATAGCTTCATCAGATACTAGAGTTGACTCTCCAGAAGACAAAATCATCGCCGATAAACTACAAATCCCTTGGTCGCTGGCTTTTCTACCAGACCAAAGCATACTTTTCACCGAACGCCCGGGAAGAGTCAGGCAAATTTCTCCCTCAGGCGTTCTATCTGAAACTCCGGTTTCCACTATTTCCGACGTCAAACCGATAGGGGAGGGAGGTCTGCTTGGTATAGCTGTGCACCCGAACTTTTCCCAAAACCGATATATCTATCTTTACTACACCTATTCCGGAAATGGAAATAATACTGAAAACAAAGTAGTTAGGTACACGTATTTAAACAATCAATTAATCTCTGACAAAGTCATCATCAGTGAGATTCCCGGAAGCGCTAATCACAATGGCGGCAGACTTATGTTCGGACCGGATGGTTTCCTCTACGTCACCACAGGAGACTCTCAAGAGCCCTCACTCTCACAAGACAAAATATCGATTGCAGGAAAAATACTTAGACTAACAGACGACGGCAAACCTGCCCCGGGAAATCCATTTGATAGCACTGTTTACAGCTATGGCCACCGCAATCCACAAGGTCTTGCTTGGGATGAAATGCACAAACTCTACTCAACGGAACACGGCTCTTCTGCTGGTGATGAGTTAAACCTTATCGAACTAGGTAAAAATTACGGTTGGCCGGTAATCAAAAAGACAGAGACAAGGGCTGGCATGGAAACACCTCTGCTCAATTCAGGAAATGAGACTTGGGCACCATCAGGTCTTGTATATATTGCCCCTTATTTCTATTTTGCCGGGCTAAGAAGCAGCACCCTTTACCGATTCGATCCGTCTACCGGTAAACTGGATAAATTCCTAAAAAACAAATACGGACGACTTCGTGACGTAGTCCTTGGTCCCGACGGCATGTTGTACATCACCACGAGTAATATGGACGGCAGATCGATCACTCATCTGGACGGAGACAAAATAATCAGGATCAATACTTCAAGTCTTAAGTAAAAGATCAAGCTGTTAAAATCATCTAGATGACAACAATTCCATTTCTCAAAGTTTCAGGCAGCCATTTCTCCTGCGGTGAGCAAATAGGTCAACATTTCTCAGATCAGATTCATCTTTATCTAGGGCTTTGCAAAAATGATCCACCGAAGAACATGTCTTGGCAAGATTGTCTTGACCAAACTAGGCTATTTTATGAGCCAACACAAAAATATTTTCCCCAAATTGTAGACGAAATCAGAGGAGTGGCTAAGGGATCCAACTTAGATTTCACTGAGCTATTCGCACTAACCATCGAGGAATTCTATACCTCCTACTATCCACACCATGCCTGCACAGACATGATTTTTCTACCACCCTCAAGCCAGCACACCATCGTGGCTCACAACAATGACCTTCCAGCCACTTTTTCCAAAGTCCTGACAACTGTCGAGTGGAATTTTGATGACGGTAGCAGAATGTTTACTGTCGGCCTCGCCGGGTACATGGCCAGCGTTGGGGTGAATAACTCAAAGATTGTCCTTTCTGGAAATGAGCTGACACCCACAGATACGAGTATCGGAATACCCAGAGCTCTAATCGCCCGAGCCATACTGTTGGCCAGAACGTACGACGAAGCTATAGCAACCGCTACTCACCCGGCCAGAGCATCTTCTTATAACAACATTATCACTGTTCCCGGTCGCTCAGTCAGTATCGAGGGTTCAGCTAAAAATTATGAATTAGTTTTCCCGAACAACGGGGTTCTTACTCACAGCAATCACTATTGCTCACCTAAGATGCTTAAGTATGAAGGGAACCCAAACCACACAAGCTCCATTGAGAGACTGGCTTCTGCCAACAGGATTGTTGGCCAGTCAGACAAACCGATTGATTTGCAAACCGCCGAGTCCTTTCTTAAGAGCCACGACCCCTCAGGAGTAGGTGACGACAATACCATCTGCCGCCATGGTGAAACGGCAATCACCACATTTGGCTTTGCCGTCGATCTTGAAGAAGGTGTAGTTGAGGTGGCTTCAGGAAACCCCTGTCAAAACGTGTTCGAAAAGGTATGGCAACTATAAATCACACAAAACAAACCCAAGGGTGATAAAATATACCCAGTTACAGATGGATTAACTATTATTCGAAAATATCCATCAAAATTAATATGACAGGTACAATCAAAACCAAGACAGACAAAGGCTTTGGATTTATTTCCCGCGAAGGACAAGACAAAGATCTTTTCTTCCACTCCAACGACCTTGTAGGTATTTCCTTTGATGAGCTCCAAGTTGGTGCTACAGTCTCTTTTGAGATCGAGCAGGGACCAAAAGGCCCAGCCGCCAAAAACGTTCAAGTCGTTAACTAATTTTAGTTTCGCTTGCAAAAAAACACCCTCGGAGACGAGGGTGTTTTTTTGTCAAAAAGAATAACTATTCTTATTCTTTGATCTTAGATACCTTTTTGGCTTTCTTCTTGGTTGACAGCTTTTTCTCTGTACCAATTTGAATTTCCTCCATTATTTTCTCAGTTATCTCTTTGGGTGTCTCTGCCACAATCTCTTTGGTATCTTTACTTAGCATCTTGATTATCTTATCCAATTTGGCGTTGATAGCCTCCAAATCAAGATTTGATTCTCTGACTGGTCTGGAAGAAGAGTTTGTTCTATATCCACCATCTTTTTTGGCTGCAAAACAATTGCTACAAAGCACGGGGTTTCCGTTTCTTGGCTGGAATGGAACTTTACAGCTTTCACCGCACTCATCACAAACAGCACTAAACATCTGTTTTTCAGCAAAATATGTATCTACGTTATCTCTACGCTCAAATCTTCTTGGAGCGCCTGAGTCTCTAAAATCGTTTCCACCTCTGGATTCGCCCCCATTTGTCTCAAAGCATTTACTACAAAATACCTCTTTACGGCCATTTGGCTTAAAAGGTACCTGGCAATCCTGACCACATTTGGCGCAAACTGCGTCGAACATAGCCGGTCTCTCTGAGCTTCTGTTGAAGTTATTTCTACTAAAATTTTGGCTTCGGTTTCCACCAAAACCTCCCCTGTTTGAAAATGTCATATCCTATATTATACCACAGTCAAGCTCTCTGGACATAACCTTATAATTGTGCTTAAATCAGCTATGAAGCACAATTGTGAAGACGAGGGAATGCAAATGTTTCTTCTACTTCCAGAGGGAGAACCAAGAGTCGTTCCCGACGGTAACAATAAGCGAGACGAAGAAGATGATGACGAAGACGCATTTCTGGATCTAATACAAGATATAGAGCCATTTGATGATGATTTTGAGAACGACGATGAGGATACGGACGGGGATTGGGAATAGCTTCCTACTCTGTTCCGAAAGTAAAGGCGTACATCCGCACCCCTTTGTCTGCAGCTAGCCTCAAGACGTGCCGGTCAAACGTGGTCCCAAGATCCGCCAGGTCGTATTTATCCGCGTCATCGATAAAAATTTCTCCTTTGTCCTCACCATCCACAGCCATGTTTACTCCCAGAGTACCATCAGTATCGTCCGCTCTAGACATGACCAGATACACTTTGTTCGCTCTGAAATTTAGCTCCATCACAGCTTCATCTTCTGCCGATTCAATGTACTCTTCATGCGACTTCCAAGAGCCTCTCAACAATACTCTGTCATTATCAGGGGAGGACGTCAAGTTATACTCAAACACAGATCCATCCCTTAGATTTTGCCCGTAATTTCCAGCTCTAGCATACCCAAGATAAATCTCAGACGTCTGTCCGGCACGAATTGGTACATTAGGCTCTTCCATTACTTCCGCAGTCGTGCCCAGGGCAGCCACTATCTGTCTTTCCGTCTCCGCGTATTGTCCCTCACCAAAATGCGTATAAATAACTTTACCCTCCTTGTTTACCAAATAGTGTGCCGGCCAATAACGGTTACCATATGCATTCCAAATCTCAAAGTCATTATCTTGGACTACAGGATAAAGCACACCAAGCTCTGCCATTGCCCTTCTTACATTGTCGGAATTTTTTTCAAATTCAAACTCAGGAGAGTGAACCCCCACAATCACAAATCCTTGATCTTTGTATTTTGCATACCAATCTCGAAGATAGGGGATAGTGCGTATGCAATTGATACAAGAGTATGTCCAGAAATCAATCAACACTACTGAACCTTTAAGATTCGACGAAAAGAGTAGCGGCTCGGAATTTATCCAATTTCCTCCAAAAAGCTCCGGAGCCTTGGAAGCGTCTAAGATCTCAAAACTCGGTCTTCCATACTCAACACCTGTGATTCCTTCTCTTAGCCTGCCCAAGTTCTCATCGACCACCGGATTTATCTCAAAACCAGTCAGCCCGGCACCCCACCCAGGGAATACTTTTAATGCCCAAATTTGCAGAGCTCTATCAAAACTCATCAATATCCCCAAACCAACAATCACCACAATCACCCCAAATCCCCTTTCTATCCTCTCCAGATTATTCCTCAACCATATTTTCCTATCCAACAACTGCCTCCCTCCATACATAATCGCAAACATAGGGATCGCTGTCCCAATTGAATAGGCGAGCATGACCAAAAAAGATCCGATACCAACTTGGCCGACGAGTGAGAGTGATAAAACCGTGGCCAGGATTGGACCAACACATGGTGTCCAAACCAGTCCCAAACTAATACCCAACAACAGCCCAGGTTTAAATCCTTCCTCGTTGGTTGCTCTCATTCCAGCTCCGGATACTCGCAAAATTTTCTCAAAGAACATCTTGAAAGAGGGAATTACCATCGTCAATCCAAACAAAATCATTATCCCTGCCGCCAACCAGCGTAACCATTCGGCGGGAACACCCAAAGCTCTCGTAATAAGAGTCAATGTTAATGTAAAAAAGGTAAAGCTCCCGACAAAACCGACAATCACACCTAGTGGTTTTCTTTTCCCTCCACTGACACTTCCGGCAAGAACTACGGGTAATACTGGCAAGATGCAAGGAGAAAGTATTGTCACCACACCGGCAACAAAAGCCAAAGCGATCAACAAAAACATATGTAATTTACATTACCATACAAAGACTACATTACGGAAGACCCCTCGTACTCCTACCAATATTAAGAGCTCCATCCAGGGGAGCCACCAAGACTGACTTTTGATCATAAAAGGTTGCTTTCAGTTTATTCTTGAAACTAGTAAGGAAAAATTCATTCCGGAAAAGACTACCCGCCAAGAAAACCGGTACATGATGAATCGGCGACAACCTTCTGTTTACTGCCGAAACCATCTGCACCAATTCACCAATTTCCATCAACACTCCTTCATCTGCTACTCTCTCACCTCTACCGGCGGCTGCCAGATAGGGAATAGCTGCTCGTGCAATTTCCAGTTTCATGTTGTCACTGCTCACTAGCCAGTTTTTAAGACTCACTACGTCTCTCTTTTTATACAAAGTCAATACTTCCTTCAAAAGCTTTGTGGTCACTGCTCTTCCATCACTCATTTTGGTCACCAAATGCAAACACCTCCATCCCAGCGCAAAGCCGCTACCTTCATCAGACATCAAGTGGGACATACCTCCGGTTTTTATTTCTCTACCGCTCTTATCCCTGCCCACGCAATTTGATCCGGTTCCCGCAATAAGAGCAATCCCCACACCCTCAACTGACCCGGACCACAACACCAAATCAATATCCGAAACCACCCTTAACACAGAATATTTCACACCCCCTGATGACAGTAAGCGTTTCATCCACTGATCCGCTTCGTTTACTTCCTCCACGCTATCCAGACCGGCCATACCTATTATCCAAGTGGCGTCTTCGTATGCAGACAACTCCTTCATTACCGGCATCAAAAGATGCGTGGCTTCGTCCTTGCCGGTAATATCCAAATTAATTCCAGGTAGGTCATCTCTCTTCCAGACAATCTCATCACCTCTCCAAACAGCAGTTCGGGTGTGAGTGGCACCACAATCAAAACCTACTACTAAATTATTCATTTCTTTATCAATTGCTGCATTTTTTCGATATAAAGCAACACTGTCTCAACAAAAGAAGAATGACTCCAGGCCAGAGGAGTAGCTGAAAGGGGGGCTCCTGTGAACGGATGGAACTGTTCGGCCATGACAGGTGACCCACCCATTCTGTCTATCACCCAGTTGAGCTCCTGCCCCAAAGCTTTCAGCTCATCCACGCTGTCGCAAAACTTCATTCTCCTTTGTACATCCCACATAGTAGTGACGATCCAAGGATTTGATTTCGAAGACATTTCATCTTTGTAATACAAATCATTTTCATATCGGATGAATCCTCCAATTCCCTCCTTAAGATGCAGCTTCTCTTCGACCGCTTTCTGTGTACCCACAAACATAGGGTCATCCTTATCCAGCACTTCGTAGTACCAAAGACCAAAAAGAGAGCTCGAATCTACCACTCTCAACTTTTTCACTGAGATACCTTCCACCTGCAATCCACGGACAAAACTATTTAGCTCAGGATCAAACAGATATGATTTCATCGATTTGATTAGTTCAGACACTGCCAGAGAATATATATGGGCATGGTTGTATTTCCCCAAAATAGTGGCAAATCTGGATGCAGCCTGCAATCCGCCGCAAACTGAGGCACAAGTGTAAGTAGACACTCCTGATATTTCCTCCCATAAATCATATGACTGAATCGGTAACCCGGTATATTTATCTCTAAACTCCAACATAAACTCCGTCGCCTTCTCAATAAAAGGTTTGTAAATGGATTCTATAAACTCAATATCGTTGCTGTATTTATAATGTTGCCATAGTCCCCAAATCACAGTAGCTGTTTCATCTTCCTGTATCGGCAACTGCAAAATCTTATTTCTCAACCAATCTTTTTGTATTGTGTTGGACTGCCAAGTAGACCCCAAGCTATAATCGGGTTGGAATCGGTGATGCAAGTATCCGTCATCATGCAACACCTTGCCACAGAAATCATAAAACCTCTTGGTCACCGAAGAATAGCCTGCTTTGTCCAGTGCTATTGCCACAAAAGCTGCGTCTCGCGGCCATACATATGTATAAGAATCTTTACCCCAGAGAAGCATGTCCGAATCAAGCGACGCCACAATTCCACCCTTTTCATCCAAGTGAGCCCTCAGAACAAACAATGAGTTGTAATAGGTTTGCACCACCTTCTCGGGTAATCCATAAAAATCCAATTCTTTTGCCTCCGCCCATGCTTGCCAAAAAGACGTAGTAGAGTGGATTACTCCGTGAGCTGTCTTCTGTAAAATAATATCGTTGAATTTGTATGCTTCATCCATCGTATGAGCAGCACACAGCCAACAAAAGACCTCAACAGTATTTAGACCTTCACTGTTTACCTCAAATGCCACCACAGAATCCACCGGACCGTGTTCTACCGCATTTTTGGTCAGCTTTCCATCTTCCGCATCTCTAAATGATCCTTCCTTCCCTTCAAACCCAAACATACCAACCGTATAGTCATTGATACCTCCATTGGCACACGAACCATTAATCAAAAAGACTCTCCTGCCTTTGTAATGGATTACCGCGTTCTTGGTCGGATCATAAAAACCGGTATTTCTAAATCTCGTTTCTCCAATGATAAATTCTTGCCCAAAAAATACTTTAATTTTTTTAACTTTTTTCTCTGGGTTGTAAAAAGTTACACTTCTCACCAGTACCGGAATCTCGTTGTAAACCACTGCCCTGACAATTACCTTCAAATTAAGCGACTTGTGCTCATACACAATCTGTCCCAACATCGACTTGTTCTCGTATGTCGACTTCACTTTCCAGTCGGTACCATCGAGCCAAGAGAAATTACCGTCCCACCACAGGCCAATCCTATGCCTAGTGCCGTTGAGATGGTTTTCCAATCCAACATGAGGGTAATACAAATCACGCAAAACTCCCTGCTCATCAAAGCAAACCGTTAGCTGTCCATTTCCCAGTACTAGTGCTCTTGCCATTTAATTATTTACTCTTAGCCTCAAATCTGCCAAGGCGTTGTTGTAATTACAGTATGCCATGAAAGGGCTTCCGTATGGGGAAAAATATGCATGAACATCACCATCGTTGGACCATTTGGTACACATATAGTAAAAATGATCACTAGTTTGCATTCTTCTCCAATCCTCAATCATTCTCTCGTCCCCACTGGAAAGTATCTCTCCTTCAAGCTCATAAATTTTGTCCAAAACATCATCCTGAAGAGCATTACCTTTCCAGGCAGTGATATCTCTATCCACGTCCGCCCAAGACACAGGTTCCTCACTATCAAATACATCATCGGCTCTTCTGGATTCAATTGCACTACCAAGTGAGACAAAACTATTTCCTGTCTCTATAAATTTACCCACAAAATGTCTAAAGAAATCAAATATTCCGGTATCTGCCCATTGATGCTCTCCGAAGGTTTCAAAATCCATAAACAAATTCACTACCTCGCCCTGATCAAATGAGCTGGAAATCCAGTGCGAATAGGTATCTGCAGTCAGTGGTTTATCGCTTTTGTGAAATTGCGAAAACCTAAAAGCAATATCGTCGGACAATTTATAGTGTTTCAGAAGAAGAGGCAATCCATCGGGTGACTTATAAAGCCTGGTAGGGGATCTACCCTTAAGTATCTTGTCCGCTCCTTCTGCCAGCATACCTTTAAAGCCCATATCTCCTACCATTCGTGCAATTTTGTTTGTGTAAATCAACTCGGTATTTCGGAAAATACTAGGCACTACTCCAAATTCATCCTCTATCAATCGTTTGTGTTTGCTTACTTGGAAAAGAAATTCTGTAGGAGAGAAAAGAGAGGCCAATGAATGATAGTACGTCTCGGAAACTATCTCGACTCGCCCGGTCGCTACTACCTTCTTCAACAAACCAAATACCTCAGGAGAATATTCTTTTATCTGCTCTATCACCGTCCCGGTAATCGATAAGGCAAAGCAAAAACTACTCTCTTTGTTGAGCAAGTCTAACAGGAGACTCAACATCGGCAAGTAAGATTTATCAGCGATCTTCCCAATAACTCTTTTATTGGAAAAATCCAACCCCTCATCTACATCAAAATAATCTCCACCAACACCAACATCAAACACACCCAAAGGCTTCAGTCTGTACGGCTGGTGAATGTGGAAATACAAACAAACCTCAGCCATTGTTCTTGATCAGTAATTGGTGGTAACTATCCTTTATCTTCATGGCTGTCTTATCCCAGGTCACAGCACCGGCCTCCAGTTTCATCTTCTCACCCAGATCCCTGCGATAATCAGTTTTTTCAATAAGAGACAAAACACTTTTGGTCATCAATTCTGTGTCCCAAAAGTCCAGCTTGATTGCACTTGGAAGTACTTCAGCAACTCCGGAAGTTTTAGAAATAATCACAGGCTTACCCGCCACCGCAGCTTCTAGTGCAACTATCCCAAATGGCTCGGAAACGGATGGCATGACAAACACATCTGCTCGCTGATAAAGTCTGTCCTTGGCTGCATCTCTCAAAAAACCCGCAAACAATACCGAACCGGACAAAGAATGATAAGCAGAAGTCAGCAACAAGTGTTGGTACATATCTCCGTTACCGGCAAAAATAAATATTGTCTCCGGCCTCACCAACAAAACTCGCTTTGCCAAATCCAAAAAATACTCAGGACCTTTTTGTATAGTGAGACGACCCACAAACAACACCACAGGAGAATTTTTTAGGAACTGAATCGACACGCTTTCCGGAGAGGGGAGATAGTCATTCCCGTTGTGTACTACGGTAATCTTTTCCTCGGGAACATTAAATTTATCTATCAATACTTTCTTTGTGTATTTACTCACTGTAATTATCAAATCGGCTTTTTCAAATCCCAATTTTTCAAATTCACTCACACGTAAATTTGGATCACCCAACGCAGTCCTGTCGTATTCTGTGCTATGTACATGCATCACCAAAGGTTTCCCCGTCATCTCTTTCAAAGCCACTCCGGACGGTACTGTAAGCCAATCATGTACATGAATCAGATCAAAGCTTTCTGTTTGAGCTGCTATCATTACCTTTTTGGAAAATATTTCGACATCCCTCGTGAGATCTCCACAATAATCATGCCCGTCTTTCCCCAAATAAGGCCTTAAGGGAGAATGAACATAAATCACCTTGTACATACCACCCTTGGATGTCACTCTCGTATCTTTTTGTGATTCCTCCTCACTCAAAGTCGGCAAGACAAGAATCACATCTTCGCCCTGGTCAACCAAATTTTCTACAATTCCCTGACAAGCCACACCCAACCCACCTGAGTTGAAAGGGGGATACTCCCAACCTATCATTAATATTCTATTTCTTGCCATGTCAAAAAGACTTTCTAAATCAGTATAACCCCAAAATGTCCTTTATATCAAACCTAACAATCGCAGCTCTTCCCAAAACAACCACGTCCCTCTTTCGCTAATCTCACTAGTCATCATTGATTCAGGAGAATATGAAAAATCTTTTACCATTTTCTCAAAATCTCCCTTATCAAAACAACTCAAAATACACCTGGCGGCTTCTTCGGGGTTTTTAGGTAACATCACTGCCCGTGGATAATGCTTTTCATCGGACATGGATGCCTGATCTTCTTTTGTTCCCAAAATCTTATGTCTCTTTAAAAATGCAATGTTGTCTCTCTCCTGTCTTCCCACCGGCTCAGTGAACAATAATACACTTCCTCCTACCATAGAGGGATGAATCAGGGATTTAAACGCCTGCTCACTTGGTTTAGTAATTTCCATATGAATCAGGTTTTCTCGATAAACTTTCTCATACAAACCCACGGTTTCATTATCACTCCGCCCTGTAATAAGCTGCACCCATCTAAGTTTCCCAATGGTAGAAAGAAATGTTTTTGTTTGAGCAGACCTCTTCGCTACTATCCAAAAGTGAAATTTTGAGGAAGCTTTATCAAGAGACAAGATAAACCTGGATAAATATCCCAAGCCCACGGCGGCTCCTGAAATCGGCACTATTACATTTACGGGAAGGTCTGATTCTTTCGCCAGAGCATCCTCTCTTGATTCTATTTTTGAATCAAGTTTCTTGGAAAAAGATGGACTAGTAGGATATGGGGACACTTCGATATTTATCTTTACACCTGCTTGTTTTGCATACCACTCCAGTTCCTCCTTTGTCTGTTTGCTGGGTACAAAGGTAATATCTGCACCCCTCACACACCATATATGCTGAGAGGTGTCGTCGGTCACCTGTACTACCATATCAACTTGCTTCCCGGTTCGACGTTTTATTTTGTTTTTGATTGCCGCAATCTGATGAGCCAACCCAAAATGAGTAGCAACTACAGTCACGCCTTCTGCCTCAGGCTGTTCTTCGATAATACGGAGCATTTTTTTATAAACCTCTCTAGTATTGTGCCTCAAATACCACACATAAACATTGGTAAATAAATCTTCAAGCAAGCCGTACTGAAAAGCCTCACCAATTTTCTTGGCTAGTGGATTGATGCTGGTAATTCTATGAACTTTGGTCACCAGCGGATCACTCGTCCCCAAAAGTTCGTATGGATGTTTTTTTGGCCTGCCCGCTACCAATGCTCCCGTTACTCTCAAGTGTCCCAATCCTGCGGGCGCATATGTAAATATCAAAAGTCTCACTATTATAAATATATCAGCTTCCCGAGCCTCATAATGTAGTAAAATATATACGCTCATTTGAAATCATGGGTCAGTAGCTCAGTCGGTTAGAGCACCTGCCTCTTAAGCAGGGTGTCGCGGGTTCGAGTCCCGCCTGACCCACTTTTAATATCTTTTCCCCTTGTGGGGAAGGATATTAAATGAGCCTAATAGTGGGACTCGAAAGGCGAAGCCAGTTTCGTAACGAACCTGGCGCAGACTGAGTCTGGAGTCCCGCCAGGAAAGCCTCTGTAGCTCATCTGGATAGAGCGCATCGCTTCGAACGATGAGGTAGGGGGTTCGAGTCCCTCCAGAGGCACAGCTTCCTTGACAGAGTCGCTGTTTTCTGACACTATGGACTTGTAATGGTGAGAAAGACCTTCATTTTACCCATCGTATTTCTTGTTCTGGTCAAATTCGTTCTTGGACATAATAGTCTAATCCTCGAGGAAGCTAACACAGCTACTTCACTAAGGTCACGAGTCCTCAGTTACACCACCGAATCAAGCCTGAACCAAAACGAGCCTTTCGTCTTTGCGGCTTTACCCGCATTTGAAAATAATACAAAAACATCCGTCAAGATTGCCGACGCCAGGGCAGAAATCATCCGCCAATATCTAAAAAGCTATGATTCACCTCTCGAACCTCAAGCCGAATTGATTGTAGAACTATCAGACATTTACAATTTCGACTATCGCTGGATGGTAGCTATCGCTCAACAAGAATCGTCTCTGTGCAAGAGAATACCCGAGAATTCATTCAACTGTTGGGGATGGGGGATTTACCCCGAACCATCCAACCCATCTGTTCTGAAAGTCACTCGTTTTGATAGTTTTGAAGACGCCCTGAGAAGGATCGCCCCCCAATTCACCAGGATATTCCTAAAAGGAAACCACACAAAGGATCCAATGGAGGTTATGAAAACATATACCCCTCCCTCCACAGGTTCGTGGGCTAACGGCATCAACCAATTCTTCAGCAATCTAGAGTAAGAGCTTAAGATTATTTTTAGTGCCGAGGAGAGGACTTGGTCACCGGTTCTCGCCTACTGGCGAGCCCGTCGACCCCAGCTCGGTGCCGTCGCACCTGCGCTTTTTCAAATCCCTCCTATTAGTCTATAAATAACGATTTCACCACGAGGGTTAAATCGTTATTTATTGTGCCGAGGAGAGGACTTGAACCTCCACGCTTTTAAGGGCAATAGGTCCTAAACCTATCGTGTCTACCATTTCACCACCTCGGCAAGCTAACGACTAGGGATATTTTACCATCACTGGTAATCCCACAAAAAAAAAGGAGTCCGTTTCCGAACTCCTATCATCTCTCAGCGCCTCGCACCTTTCTGCTGATCATGATCAGCAGCTATCTTCGTAATCATGGGAGTAATCAAACTCAAGGGTACAAGATACTGCTTGCCACATCTTCCACAAGCAACAATCGGGGTAACTCCTATTTGGGAAAAGTCGTTATCGTAAACAGGGCGAGAGATTACATCTGCCGGCTCGGCTTCAATTACCGCCCCACAAATACATTCAAACTGCCACCAAACGTTGCCTTCGGGAACCGTGATTTTCATTCGACCTCCTATATAAATGAGCTATCCCATATTATATCACCACCTACATATTTTCTTGCTTAAGCCAAGTTTAGCAGTTAAAATACACACTAATGGAAATAAAAGAACTCAAAAAAGAAAAAAACGTAGCCTCAGTAGAGGTTGTCGTCACCAAGAAAGAAGTTGATAAGGAAAAAGATCATGCTGTAGAAGAGCTTGCTTCAGGGGTAACAGTCAAGGGATTTCGCCAAGGAAAAGCCCCAAAAAATATTGCCGAGCAACACCTCAACCCCGAAAAAGTCACCGACCATGTCATCAACCATATCCTGTCTGAAGCAGTCACCAAGGCCATAGACGAGCATAAATACCATCTTTTAGGTAGACCTGTGTTGGAATCTGTCGACACAAAAGGAAAGACCGAATGGAAATTCTCTCTTAGTTTCCCCCTTTACCCGGAAATAGAATTGGGTGATTACAAAAAATTCGCCAAAGGCGCATCAAAGAAAACTGCCACCAAAAAAGCCAAAACTGAGGAACCGGAAAAGACTCCGAACAAAGAGGATAAGCTAAACGAAATCTACCAAGCACTGCTAAAAAATATTACCGTGGATATCCCTCTCTCAGTCATTGAAGAAGAGGTCAATTACAGTTTGGAGCGCCTCGCTTCTCAGGCACAATCTCTGCACCTTACCCTGGAAAACTACCTTAAGGCTATTAACCGCAGCCTGGATCAGGTCAAAGAGGAATACAGGAAAAGCGCTGTAGATAGCTTAAAATTGGATTTAATATTACTGGATATAGCCAAGAAAGAGGGTATTCAGGCAACACAGGAGGAAGTGGAGAGCCTTGCAAAATCCGCTAATTTGCCCGAGAATCAATATAGCCGCCTTAAAACGCTCATCGCCCGCCGCAAGACTCTTGATCTATTATCATCTTTCTGATATTATAGGGCTCAGTGAACCAAGGATTTAGCAACACACCATCGGGAGGGTCTCAAAACCCAAAGATACAGAGCTTTCTGGAAGCCCTTAGGAATTCTCAGGGCAAAGTTAGCTCTCCTAGCTCCGAATCCTTCTCCAACCCGTTTGCCGAATTTCAAAACAAGAAAGAAATCGAGAAAAAACGCATCGAATCCTTTCACCAGGCTAGAACTCAAGAATGGAATCGTGTCTTCTCCTCCAAACAAAAGGAAACAGAGAGAAAAATAGAGCAAATCAGAGAAGACCTCAAAAGGCTAGCTAAACAGGTAAAAATCCTTGATACCAATATCATCAAGGCGATCGAATCTCCTGTCGTAGAAGCCGGAGAGGGTCAAATCTCTTTCCTTGAACATATTAAGAAAGTAATCCACGATTACTCATTAAGTGTCACCTCCGCCAATTCCTGGCTGGAGACGTACAACAACAGATCTAAGAAAAAAAGCTACTACTGGGGTCAAGCAGCCAAAAGGGGGACATCCTTCACTCAAAACAACGAACGTACCGCCGCCACCTCTGTAGGCTAAGCCCCTGTACAAAAACTCCTATTCCGATTAAAATATACCCATCAAACTTGGTCTCAAGTTTGACTGTGGGCCCGTGGCGCAGCTGGCTAGCGCGTTGCATTGACATTGCAAAGGCCACTGGTTCGAGTCCAGTCGGGCCCACAATACAAAAAGATTCACCCTTGCGGTGAATTTTTTTGTATTGAGAGAATAAACTGGACTCGAGAGCCACAGCCGCGACCGGCGGCGAGGCAGGCCATAGCAGAAATCCAGCAGGATTTAATGCATGGCGAGTCCAGAGCACTAACTCAGGCGATGTCCAGTCCGAACTATCCAACGCGGCGAGGCAAGCCCGAGGAAAAAATCAGCAGATTTTTATCCAGGGCGAGTCCAGTCGGAAAAATTAGTAACGCTATATAATTCATATAAATATATGGATGGAGAGAAAGCATTTATGTACCTGGCCGGATTCCTGCTCTTGTGGATTGCCCTCCTTTTTGTGACTGGCCTTATTGTTTCTTTGGTCATACCAGATAGAAAGTCAGCAGAATACTTGGCACTGTGGGGAGTATTTGCACTGATAATCCCCTTGCTACTTGCAAAAAAGATCAAGTTGTTTAGAGCTGTATTTGTGGCTAACGTATTGATGATGGCTGTCTTTCTGCTCTCAATGTGAGACTTTCGAAAGGAAAATACACCAAAAGGTTTTTCTTTTGATGAAGACATACAATCAAGCTGGATTAATTCACCTGCTCGTAAAAGAAATCCTTAGGCCATACCTTAAACACACATGTACCTTCACTGATCAAAATCTAGCAGTACAAATATTTGCTAAACTTTAGTAGTATAAGTCTGAGTCTATTGAATATTATGATTTTAAAGTACGAACTTTGAGACTAATCAAAAAAATCTTAGTTTACGGTTTTATAGGCACTGTTTTGTTAATGTGGGCCTCTTTCATGTTTATTGACAGACACTTTTGTATCGGGAAAACCAACATCTGTTGGAGTTCTGATTAGACTGGAAGAGGTCTTCCTTAAGGGAACACCAACCCAACCCGGAATACTCAAAAAGTAACAACACTAAAATAAACAAAATCCTCCAAAAATTACCACTCCACCGGCTCTTTCCCGTTGAATATCAAATAGGTATTTGCCTGAGAAAAATGTTTGCTGCCAAAGAAACCATTGTAGGCGGATAGGGGAGAGGGGTGGGGTGACTTGAGCACCAAATGTTTTTTATCATCTATCACTACACCTTTTCTTTGAGCATAATTTCCCCACAACATAAACACCAAACCCTCTTTCTTGTCGGACAATACCTTTATTACAGCATCGGTAAACTGCTCCCAACCTTTGTTCTGGTGAGACCCTGCTTGATGTGCTCTCACAGTCAGCGTAGCATTCAAAAGTAGTACGCCTTGATCAGCCCACCTCTCCAGATTCCCATTGGTACAAATCAGCCTACCCACGTCACTGCGTATTTCTTTGTAGATATTAACTAGAGACGGGGGAATAGTTACCTCATCCGCCACCGAAAAACACAACCCATTAGCCTGACCGGGACCGTGATATGGATCCTGCCCCAAAATCACTACCTTCACCTTGTCAAAAGGACACCTGTCGAAGGCAGAAAAAATAAACTTGGGAGGCGGATACACCGTACTATTTTGATATTCTGCCTTCACAAATTCAGTCAGAGTAGCAAAATAGGGCTTATCAAACTCATCTTTCAGAGCTTTATTCCAACTTGGTTCAATCCGGACTTCCATCAGTCAATTGTAATTCATCGGCAGCACTTGAGCCTAAAGTATTGTAAAATACACCATATAACAATCAAAAGATAGAAATTGTCCAAATACTACAAAATAAATCAAAACATCCGTTATCCTGAAGTTCGCGTCTTGGACCAGGAAGGTGGTCAACTTGGTATTATGCCCACCAAAGAGGCTCTCGACAAAGCTCAGGCGGCCGGTCTTGATCTAGTAGAGATCACCGACAAAGCTACTCCTCCCATCGTCAAAATCATCGATTTTCAAAAATTCCGCTACCAGGAAGACAAAAAAGAAAGATCGGGTAGTGCCAAGGCCAATCAAGAGACAAAAGAGCTTCGATTAAAGCCTTTCATGGCCGAAAATGACATTATGGTCAAGGTCAAACAGGCAGAAAAATTCCTCAAGGCTGGAGATAGAGTCAAACTCGTGGTAAAATTCCAGGGTCGGGCGATTACCAAGAAAGAATTCGGCGAAAAAGTCATGAACCAAGCTCTACAGAGCCTGGCCGAAATTTCTACGATTGTCGAACAACCCAAATACATGGGCAAGCTACTTATTGCTCAGATCAAACCAAAAAAATAAAAGACTATGGTCAAGACGAAACAAAAAATGAAACAAAAGACGAGAAAAATCGTCATGAAGAGATTCAAAATCACCGGCACCGGCAAGGTCCTTCGCCGCTCTCCATACATGCGTCACCTAAGGCGCAAGAAAAGTCGAAAATTGGTTCGCAGATACCGTCACTATGTAGAAGTCACCGGTAGACTCGCTACCAAAATCAAGTCCATGCTCCACATGTAATTAACTCCAAATAAAAAAAGAAAATGCCTAGAACAAAAACCGGTACAGTCCGCCGCGCAGGACACAAAAAAGTCTTCTCACTTGCCAAAGGTTTCCGCATGGCTCGCAACCGCCTTTTCAAGGTGGCTCACGAAGCCGTCATCCACGCAGGGCAATACGCCTACATGGGTCGCAAGGAACGCAAGCAGCAAATGAGAACTGTCTGGATTGAAAGCATCAACGCTGCTCTCACCGGCTTGACCGATGCACCCAAGTATTCTCGCTTTATCAAAAACATGACCGACAAAAACGTCAAGCTAAACCGCAAGTCGCTTGCCGCTCTTGCCGTCAAACTTCCCGAAGCTTTCAAAGCAGTCGTCTCTTTTACTTCCGCTAAATAAGGGGAGAGTTTAACATTGCATTTAAACGAACTCCCCGAAAGGGGAGTTTTTTGTATAAAATAAACATATGGAAGCTACCAAAGCCATAGAGGACATCAAAACAGGTCTTACCCAAGATCTCTCCTCTGTTTCGTCTCAAGCGCAGCTCGACGAAATAAAAATCAAATATTTAGGCAGACAGGGACTAATCAACGGACTTTTTAAAACTCTACCCATCAAAACTGATCCCAAAATCGGACAGCAGATAAATAAACTCAAATCTCTGGTCGAGACCAATATTAATGATAAAGAGACGTCATTACTCTCCACTTCAGAAGAGAAGATTGATGTCACCATCCCCGGCATTCTACCCCCCATTGGCAGTACACACCTCATCACCCAAGCCATCGAAGAAATTGAAAATATCTTTAGTCGCTTAGGATTCGTCCGCCGGCGCTATCCGGAAGTTGATACCGACTGGTATTATGCCGAGGGATTAAATATCCCCAAGGATCATCCTGCTCGAGACGACCAGGAGACATTCTATGTATCCGAGGGAATTGTCCTCACCGCACATACCAGCAATGGCCAACTTCGTGAAATGGAACTGATGGGTAAACCTCCCATCAAAATGACCAATATAGGCAAAACCTATCGTCGCCAAGCCGATGCCACTCACAATCCTATGTTTCATCAATTCGAAGGTTTAGTCATCGATAAGGATATAAGTATTACCCACTTGGTTGGCGTCACCGACTATTTCGTCAAATCCTACTTTGGACTCGATCGCAAAGTTCGACTGCGACCTCATCATTTCCAGTTTACCGAACCAAGTTTCGAAATAGATATTAGTTGCGGACTCTGCGAAGGTAGTGGGGAGATCAGTGGCTCTCCATGCAAAATCTGCAAGTCCGGTTGGTTGGAGCTAGGTGGAGCCGGCATGGTTCATCCCACGGTGCTCAAAAACGGAGGTATCGATCCGCTTAAATATTCGGGTTTCGCTTTCGGCTGGGGAGTGGAGAGGGTGCTGATGATGAAGTCAGGGCTCAACCTACCCGATCTAAGACAGCTTTTTAGCGACGACCTTAGATTTTTAAAACAATTTTAATCATGGATATAAAACTAACCAACTCATCCATCAGAAAATTTCTTAAAACCGATATTTCCGTCAAAGAACTCTCGGACAAGATCAGTCTATGCGGTCCAACTTTTGACCGAATACACCAGCATAAAAATGAATATGTTTTTGAAATAGAAGCCATCACCAACCGAGTAGACTCTGCCAGTGCCTACGGAGTAGCTAGGGAAGGCAATGCTATCCTCAACCTGATGGGTATACCAACAGAGCTAATAGGGAATCCTTACGAGCAGGAAATAAATCTCTTCGGCGATCTTCCTAGTAACTTTAACATAACTATCTCAGACTCTACCCTGGCTCCCAGATTCACTGCGGTCTCCCTAAAAAACGTCAAGATAGGCAAATCGCACCAAGAAACCACTACCTTGCTTGAACTTTGTGGAGAGCGACCCATTAATAATGCCGTTGATATCACCAATGAACTCACCTTGCTCTATGGCTGTCCATTACACATCTTTGATCTGGACAAGATAGAAAAAAAACATCTTACTATCAGAGATAGTAAACCAGGAGAATCAATCACACTCCTAGATGATTCAAAAAATAAACTAGTTGGAGGAGATATTGTCATCGAGGACGGCAGTGGAAAGCTAATTGATCTCTGTGGAGTAATGGGAGGTCAAAAAGCAGTAGTTGATGAAAATACCAAAAATATCCTACTCATCGTCCCTATGTATCATCCTCGCAAAGTGCGAAAAACCTCACTTTACCTACAAAAGCGTACCTTCGCCTCACAAATCTATGAAAAGCAGCCTGACATTGAACTTTGTTTACCAATATTGTCAAAGGCCATCGAACTTTTCTCCCAGCGATGTGGTGCCACGGCCTCCAGCAAGATTTTTGATCACTATCCCAACAGGCTAGAAACAAAAACAATCGATCTCGATTTAATCTGGCTAGACAAGTTTGTCGGTGTTAAGATCGAACGCGAGTCTGCACTGGACATCCTCTCCGATCTTGGTTTTTCCGGCAGCTTTAAAGGTGAGAACATCCTAATTTGTACTGTGCCCAGCTGGAGATACTTCGATATCAATATTCGTGAAGATCTAGCAGAAGAAGTGGCCAGGATCTACGGCTATTACAAGCTTCCACCGATACTACCTCACGTTGATTTGCCGGCACTTTCCCCCAACAAACTACTCTCCACGGAATTACGAATCAAAAAATACCTGGCAGCTCTAGGTTGCTCCGAAATCTTCAACAATTCTCTGATATCTGAGGAACTCATCAGCAAAACCCAGATGGACAAATCTCTTCACCTAAAACTAACTAACGCACTCTCATCTGAATTTGAATATCTCAGAATCAGCCTCTTGCCCTCCCTCCTTAATAATCTCAAAAATAATCTGGGAAAAATTGACTTACCCATTAATATCTTTGAACTATCCAACGTTTATCTCAAACAAAATCAGGAACCGTTACCTCAAGAACTATCCACTCTCACACTGGTGTCTACTGATGATTATAGAAAAGTGAAAGGAACGATCGAGGCTCTTTTCCGGCATCTAAATCTTCAAGAAACTACCCTCATGCCACTTACCCAAGCCCAACCACTGTTCCAGATAGAAAAATCCGCTCAAGTCACTGTCGGTGAGCAAACGATCGGCTTCATTGGGCAATTGGATAAAACCATTTCCCATTCTCTCGGTCTAAAAACCTCTCCGACTGTGTCCGAAATAAAAGTAACTGAGTTACTAAAGTGGATTAACCCTAATTATTCTTACCATCCTATTTCTCAATACCCTTCAATTGTCGAGGAAATCACCCTCCAGTCATCCCTAGGGGTAGGGGAGATACTCCGAAAAATTCAGGAAGCCAGTCCTCTGATTAGCCAGGTGGAGTATCTTGGTAGCTTCAAATCCAAACACTCCTTCAAAATCAGTTTTACATCGCAAACAGGGAATCTGGATCAGAAGATGGTAGAGGAAATCAAAACTGAGCTCGTCAAGATCCGATAGCCGGTATTTTTGGGATGTCCATTTTATGGTGTCGGTGAAGAGGTCGGTGTGATTTCAGGTGTGGGGGAAACCCAATCGCGGTTTATCGCAAAATCAATTGTTTTATCCACCTCTTTGCCTTCCGTGTTTCGCGCAATTACCCTGATTTTATGATTGCCATCAGGCAACTTAATCTTACGAGCAAAGGTCTGCTCCGTAAACGTAGACTCCAAATTTCCATCGATATGGAGTTGAATGTTTGAAATAGGTTTAGCACTGGCCACTTCTATCCTAATAGTCACCTCCTCATTGTTCACTCTCTCTCGATCACTTGGACTGACTATCTTTATATCCATATCGGCAGTGGCTCCACAATACTCTGTGGGTGGTTTATAAAGCTGATCAGGTTGCTTTATGATCCACTCATCGATTCCTTTTTGCCACAAATTTTTGTCCGTCAAAGGATCATTTTCTTTCATCACCACATATTCTTTTTCATCATAGTTACCCTGAGATACTGATACCTCATCTGCCAAACGGAACTGATCGTTTTTGCATATCTTCAATTTTGTATGAATAGGGTCTACTCCACTGGGTACAATGCCGTCTACTAGCCACTCCTTGTATGACGCAAACCCATCATGGGCGGGGTAGCCTGAAATCTTATCTACTTCTATCTGAGACACCCCCTTGGGCACTTCAAATGGCTTATCCGGCCTTTTGGACAGCACATCGAGCATCTGTCGCCTCCAAATAGGAGCAGCTCCGCTAACACCGGAGGCCACATTTTTCATCTTCTCATTATTGTTGTTTCCTACCCAAACACCCACAATGGTGTCTCTCGTCCAGCCAATAGTCCAGTTATCTTTCAAGTCATTTGTGGTTCCTGTTTTCACTGCCACCGGTCGTGACCCAATATTAAGATATGAATTGGGTGAAAAAGTCAGCAGCCTGGCATTGTTGTCTGACAAAATGGAATTAATTAAATAGGCCACCTTTTCATCGATCACTTTCTCCTGCTTAATCTGTTTCTTTTCATATATCACCTTGCCATCCTTATCCTCAATCTTCAAAATCGATACCGGCTCCACTTTATATCCTCCATTGCTAAAAGCGCTATACGCAGTGGTCATATCGAGCAGCTCAATCTCTCCACCTCCTAAGGCCAAAGATAGACCTACGCGCTGTAGCGTTTCCCTGGTTGGCTCAAGTGTAGTCATACCCATCTTGTAACCCTGTCTAAGTACGTTTTCCACACCCACCAGAGCAAGTAGTTTCACCGCAGGAATATTAATGGAGCTACCCAGAGCATCCCTCAAATGCATCAGCCCGTGTTCCTTACCGTCATAATTTTTTGGGATATAGGGAGTATTTTCATCTTTCCCGGGGAACTCTGTAATCGTATCGGACAAAACGGTAGCAGGGGAGTAACCCTTAAGGAAAGCCGTAGCGTAAACCAGAGGTTTTATACTCGATCCCGGCTGTCTTGGTCTGGTTGTCACATTCACTTGACCATCAATAGTCGCCTCAAAATAGTCTTTCGACCCGACCATACTCAAAATCTCTCCATTGATAGAATCCATAATCACCGACGCACCATTTTTAATATTCAATTTCGCCGTCACCTTGTCAATTTCATCCTTAACTATCGCCTCAGCCTTTTGTTGCAGCTCCCAGTCAAGAGTGGTAGTGACCTTGAAACCACCCGTTTGCATAATATCTTCACCATACATCTCCTCCAATATCTCCTTCACGTACATCACAAAATGAGGTGCCTTAATTTTGTTTCCCACACCTCTAAAAACTACTTTATCCAATTTTGAAACAATTTCTTCTTCTTGTTCTTTAGTGATATAGCCGTCCTCCCTCATCCGTCTAGTGACTTCTTTTGCCCTTGGCACGTAAGCCAGGCTATCTGAAGAATAAGGTGAGTAGCGAGAAGGAGATTGTGGTAATCCAGCCAACACAATACTCTCAATCAAATCAAGCTCTGATACGTCTTTACCAAAATATTGTTGTGCTGCTGCTGCCACACCAACTGCTGTACCTCCGTATGGTGCTTCATTAAGATACATCTGCAAAATCTCGTCTTTACTATATTGTCGCTCAATCCTAAGCGATAGCACCAATTCGCGAATTTTTCTGGATACTCTTCGTTCATTTGTTAGCAACATCATTTTTACCAACTGCTGGGTCAGAGAAGAACCACCAATCAATCTCTGATTGAAGACAACATTCTTGATTATTCTCGGTACTGCTAAAGGATCAAAACCACTGTGTTTGTAAAAATCTTTATCCTCAACAGCGATGGTAGCTTCTTTTAGAGCTTGAGGAATTTCTTCTATTGGAGTAAATTTTCTATCCTGATCCTCAAAGACGTCGTAGAGTATTTCCTCACCAGTTCTATCCAATATTTCGGTGGAGAAACCTGACAATCTTCTTACCATACCCGGATCGGGTAAATCTCTCGAATACCAAGCAAAAATCGCCACTATTGTCAAGGTCATCCCCAAGAGACCAAAGAAAACTATTTTTCCTAAGTTTATATTTTTGGGCAACGGCAATCTGAAATTTAGTTTTCTGCGTCTATACATAAAAAAATGTTTCTAACTATGATACTACAATAAAATGAGACAAAGAAACTATAAGAGCTTGCTCGTCATCTATGGTCTGGCTATAATCATCTTGCTATGACAAAGAAAAAAAGGAGATTCTTTAAATTTCTAATAATATTAGGATCAATAGTTCTAGTTCTCACTACCTTCGCCTCAATGTTCATCTATGGCTTCTGAGCTAAACTTATCCTCAATCATAAGCTCCATCAAAGGAATTGGTCAAAACTTTGAAGAAAAACTTCAACGACTGGAAATACACAACGTATCGGACCTAATTAGGCATTATCCATCACGCTACCTGGACTACACCAAACCGGTAAAAATTACAGAGCTCAAGGAGAAAACAGCCTCTGTTTTTATTGCCACTCTATCCGGCATAAAAACTTTTTATACCGGCTCGGGCAAGCTGATGACTGAGGTCACTGCCCAAGACGAAACAGGTAAAGTCAAACTTACATGGTTCAACAATCCATATATCAAAAGATTAATCAGGGAAGGGGATAGCTACACCATTGCAGGCAAACCAAGCTTTTGGGCAGGCAAGCTTACATTAATCACTCCTACGATCGAGCCTGGTGACTCACTTTCTTTGAACACCTCCGGTCTCGTACCCATCTATCCGCAAACCGAAGGTATTTCTTCAAAATGGTTGCGTTCCAAAATACACTTCACATTGGATTCACTGAATTTTCAGGATCCTCTCGACAGTAAGCTACTTGAAACCAATGACCTCCCTGATCTTCGAACCGCCTATTACAGAATCCATTTTCCCCATAATTCTCCCGAACGATGGGCTTCTGACAAACGGCTTTCCTTCAATGAGCATCTAAAGATAAATCTCACCAATACTCTGGAGCGTCTCAAGCTCGGTGACTCAGTACCACTTAAGATAAACCAGGCGCTCCACCAACTTTCTCTCAAAAAGATTCCGTTCAAGCTGACCTCAGGACAGGAAAAAGCAATTGACTCCATTTATACGGATCTTACCACCAAAGAACCTACTCACCGCCTAGTACAAGGTGAAACCGGCTCTGGCAAAACAATCACTATTATCTTTTCCGCCAACCAGGTAATCAACAATAAATTTTCAGTAGCAGTTTTGGCTCCTACCGAAATCCTTGCCCAACAACACTTCAGCACTTTCACCAACATGAGCACGTTCAAAGACAGTATTCAACTTATTACAGCCTCTACCAAATCCAAGCCTATTACCAACAAACCCATGATTTATATCGGCACTCATGCCCTACTAACTCAAATACCCTCAAAGCTGGAATACCCTCTGGCTCTGGTAGCCATAGACGAGCAACACAAGTTTGGCGTCCGTCAAAGGGAAGAACTATTGGAGAGAACCCCAATACCTCACTTACTCAATCTGTCGGCCACCCCAATTCCCCGTACCGTAGCACTAGGCTTGCTGGGTGACATTGAAAGTTCGAATATAGAAAGCAAGCCCAATAATAGATTAGTCACCAAAACTCACGTAGTTGAACCTGACAGATATTCCAAGAGTACCGGCTGGATGACCAATAAACTTTCCGAAGGCAACAACATCTTCGTTGTATGCCCTAATATTGGCGAAAAAGGCACCGGTATTGCCTCGGTCGAGACTGTGAGCAAAAAATATGCAAAAAATTACCCCAATAATCAGGTCTTCAGTCTTCATGGCAAGCTCAAGAAAGATCAGCAGCTAGAAGTACTAAACAAATTCAAAAGTACTCCCTCAAGCATCCTAGTTGCTACTTCACTAATCGAGGTCGGCATCGACATACCTCAGGCAAATATAATGGTTGTTCATTCAGCTGAACGTTTTGGTCTGGCCCAACTCCACCAACTCAGAGGGCGAGTCGGTAGGGGAGGGGGTCAGGGCTATTTCTTCCTCGTACCTACAGAAAATGACGAAGTTGAAACTGAAAGGCTTAAACTACTCCAGAAATACGATTCCGGACTCGTTTTGGCTCAAAAGGATCTTCGGCTTAGGGGTGCCGGTGAAGTGTTTGGACTTAAACAACACGGATCACTCCCTACGAGACTCAAATATTTCTGGTCCAAAAAACTATTTACATCTGCCAAGAAGTACGCCAAGACACTGGTTACCAAAGACCTCAAAGCAGCCGAAAAACTGTTGCTTCACCTAAGTTCAACTTAGGTGTGCTAAAATATAACTCGTTAAACTATATTTATTATGGCAGCTACACCAAAAAGAAAACACTCCACCGGAAGACAAGGTCGTCGTCGCAGTCAAATCAAGCTCATTGAACCTGCAATGATTGTGTGCAAGAAATGCGGTAACCTCAAACGCCCTCACTACCTTTGTCCCGTTTGTAAGGCCAGTTAATAATCACCTATAAATAGTGAAATCTGCCTCTGACCCAAGACACCTTAAAAGAATCGCTACTTTTAAGTCCCTTTTTGCCGGAAGTTTTACTGACCAGCCTGAGCGTCCCAGTCGAGTTGAAAAAATCTACACCAACCTCACCCAAATCGACGATATAATCCAAAAATGCGCCCCTGAATGGCCCATTTCTCAGATCAATCGAGTAGATCTGGCAGTTTTGCGCCAAGCCATCTACGAGTTGCTTATTAAGACCCAAACTCCCACCAAGGTCATTATCGATGAGGCAGTGGAAATTGCGAAGCGATACGGAGGTAAAACCAGCTCCAGCTTTGTCAATGGAGCATTGGCAGCAGCTCTTCAATACTCAAACCGCAACGAATGAATCCAGAGAATCTACAGCAGCTTCAAGATACCATTGGCTATCAGTTTAAAGACGGCAACCTTCTCATCACCGCCCTTACTCATAGATCTTGCTTAAACGAACCTAATATCAAAGAAAGCTACGAGAGGCTTGAGTTCTTAGGGGACGCTGTACTTGAAATGCTCATTTCTGATTACCTCTTTAGATCACACACAGACAAGCAAGAGGGTTTTCTCACGGCAGCCAGATCGGCCACCGTCAGGACCGAATCTCTATCCAACATCGCTCGTAGCATCAACTTGGGTAGTTTTATAAGAATGAGTAAGGGCGAAGAGGCCACTGGAGGACGCAACAACTCATCTACCCTAGAAGATGTAGTTGAGAGTATCATAGGAGCTATTTACACCGATAACGGAATTGAGGCCTCAAGGACGTTTTTTGACCGCTTTATAGCTCCGGTAGCGGATAGCGCAGTCTCGGAAGACAGGCTCAAAGATCCCAAGTCTATGCTCCAAGAAAAAATCCAATCCAAGGGACTCACCACACCTATATATGCCACCGTTAAAGAAATTGGTCCTGACCACGACAAAACCTTTGAATCAGCCGTAAATATCAATGGAAAGCAGCTAGCCACAGGCATAGGCAAAAGCAAGCAGGAAGCCGAACAAAAAGCTGCCCAAAAAGCCTTAGAACTGATATAATACACACCATGCTGAAAATCAAACTCCAACCTACTGGCAAAAGACACCAAAAATACTATAGAGTTGTTGTTGCCGAAGATAGATCAAAACTAACCGGTACAACCGTAGACAATCTAGGCACCTACAACCCACATCTCACCGAAAATAAGCTCACCATAGACAAAGAAAATTATCAATCATGGGTCAAAAAAGGGGCACAGCCCACTCCCACAGTTAGAAAATTAGCCGAAAAAATCTCATGAAACAACTCATCGAGTACATCGTTAGTAATATAGTTAATCATCCAGAGAACGTCATCGTCACTGAATCAGAAGCCGGTGAAGGCATTACCAAGTACCTCATAGAAGTTAACACTGAAGATGTAGGTAGAGTAATTGGTAAACAAGGAAAAGTAATCAAGGCTATTCGCCAAATTATCCGCATCGCCGCCATTCAAAAGGGAACCAGAGCAATAGTCGATCTCAAAGAAGATGGAAAAATCTCTTCAGAAGGCATAGATGACTCAACTGAGATTACATCAGAAGAAGTCACTGAAACTCCAGCCGAAACAGCTGTAGAAGAGAAAGAAGTATCAGAAGAGGTAAAAGAGTAGAAATCTACAATTAGAAAAATCCCTCCCTAGTCGAGGGATTTTTTGTATCTACTACTCTGAGAACAGGTTCCTTACCGATCCTCCAACTATCCCTGAAGAAGATGCTGCCTCAGCTCTTCCACTTATAGTAAAATTATCGTAACTCTCCAGCTCTCTCATTAAGGCTATTTCCCTCTCAGAAAAACTTTTCAATCCAGATAAATTGAAACTTTTTAGTGAAGGCTGGTAATAACGTACGGAAAGATCTAGGCTGACATTTGTAGTAGACGCTTCAATCTCAGATCTAACCACTTCTTGTATTGATAGATCGGAAACAAAACCCATCGGAAGAGAAACCTGTACCTTTCTAATGAAATCTAATATATTTCTGATTCTTCCCTCAACAGTCACTTGAATGATAAAGCTATTGAAATCAATGGCCGTACTATCGTTTTTACCTGAACCCCCGGAAAACTTTACTGCTCCTTCTTCGTAAATAACACCTGCTGGTAATGTATATTCCACAATAGAAACTTTGACCTCATTGGCTATCCTTCTAAACGAGTACACCGCATCTTCAGGAGAATATTCTACCGGCATAGCTCGGAACACTGCCGCTTGCTGCAGTGGAGATACGTCATCAATTAGCTTGTCCAAGCTCCTTTTTGACTCTCTCAAAACCTCCAACTGTTCAGCTTCTCCTGTATACCTAGCCTCCAACGATTTAACATTTTCATAATTTGGATTCACCACCAAGATCAGAACCAAGACCATCACTACCGTCACCAAAACATAACCAATTGCCATATTCAACGTTCGTTCATCCACCCAGTCAGGCAAAACAAAACCAAATACCTTCTTGTATCCTGCTATTTTATTTGTTGCCATTGTTTTTCTTTATGCCAAATAACAAACCTGTGCGATACTCTGAAAGGACACTCCTGTCTACTGACGTGATTACAATACTTTCAAAATCAGTGGCACTCAGATCGGAACTTCTCAAAGCCTTTTCCAGTATGCTCATCTGACTACTGTTGCTTGACAATGTTTTTATATCCACAAAACCTTTTGTTTGAAAATCAACACCAGATATATCTGTCCCAATTGGAATTAGTTCCTGGACCTGTGCCAGATAGGCAGAGTAATCGAATTGACTATTCCTTAGGTCCAATATTTTGCCCAAAATAAATTTTGTCAAAATAAATTGATTTAACCTCTCATTATCTCTCAACATTTGATCGGAGATAGTAGCAGTTTCTTCACTCACGGCTTTCAACTTTTGATTCACAGAAACAAAACGAACCACCAGTGCGATCACTTGAACCAAGAAAAAGATAGAGAACGCTCCAAACAAACCTAAGCCAAGGAACACAGAAATATTTCTCTTATTTTTTGCCCCCTTCTTTTTGCTTAAAAGATTAACTTGAACCATATTCATGAAGATAAACCGCTGGCCAAATCAAACACAGGCCCTAACCCCCGATATTTTTCTGGTACAGACATCCCAGAAAAAACATCGCCAATTACTACCTCAGTGTTTGGGAAACTCTCAGTCATATACGGAAGAATCCCATTTAGATACGACCCTCCACCTGTAAGGATAATTCGCCCTACACTGGCACCTTTATTGTCATTTTGAAATGAAACTATCAACTTTTTAGCTTCACCCACAACATTGTCAATTATTGGCTTAATAACAGAATACAATCTTCCTTCAAGCTGATCCTTTGCAATTCCATATGTCCGTTTATAACTTTCGGCTTGGACAAAAGGTAGATTGAATGAATCAGCAATATATTTGGTAAGCGCATTTCCTCCAACAGGGATGTAATAGTTACTGTAAATGATTTCTTTCCCCGAGATTATCATGGTCGTTCCACTGGCTCCAATATTCATTACCATACCCGGACTTTGATCTGTCAGCGTATTGGCAAATGCCCTTGAAAGAGCAGGAATTTCATTTTCCAAGCGTATCGGTTCCAATCCAGACAACTCAAGAATGTTTGTATACGTTTCTGAAACCTTACTCGGTGTAGCCACCACATAAACACTAATTCGCTCTTCTCCTGTCGCTCTTTGCGGTTTTTGCATGATCACCCAAGACACCTCAATCTCAGCGGGAGGAAAGGGAACTGTCTGGTCCAACTCCCACTTAATAGCAGTAGCCAACTCCGGAGAAGACATCACGGGAAATTTCATCACCCTTGAAAAAACCAAAGGCTCGGCGATAGATGCTACCACACGTCGCGTTTTGACTCCAGACTCTTTATATATTTGTTTTATCACTTCCACCAAAGCAATTTTCTCAGCGTTGTTCATCTCCATCACATTTTTTCCCTGAGGGTTGTTTAGTAGACCCAAAGAAAAAATCTTTTTTCCTTCAATATGAGCCAATTTAAGACTCGAAGTACCGATATCTATACCGAAATAGGCAGGCATAATCTCATTATATACACTTCTCCCAATCTTTACGACCGGCTAATTATGAACGATCTGACCATCGGTATACAACGCGTGTTGAAAAACCACCGGTATTTGATCTGTCACACTTTCATAATAACCAAGACCTTGCTTTATCGCCTCATCTCCTCTAGTTACAGTACCCACAGATTTCAATTCTTTTACCTGAATAGCCAAAGTTCCACCGGCTTGAAAGCCCATGGTTGTATCTCCACCAAGGAACATCACTCTCATTGTAGAGGACGTACCTGCTGTGAAGCTCACACTTCTTCTATAATCAAATACTTGTCCTCCCAATGTCTGATTTGTCGTAATACCGGAGGCATCAAAACCCACACCAAACCCTGCGGGAGCTATGGCATAGTCAGTGATACTTGGCAAAGCTGGAGAAACGGGTATAGCCACTGTACTAACATAAAGTCCCCTTGAGCTACCATCACCGGTAGAGGATTCCCAAAATAGATTGACTGCAGTACCTGTAGCTCCAATTAGATTGATCTCCCAAATCTCTCCACTTTTAAAAGGTCCAAGAATAGCATAATTTGTGCCTAGGTCAGTGCGTGTCACATCAAAAGAGGCCTCGCTACCCACACTACCACTATAAACCGGGGTTGCTCCAAGCGCTCTCTCGAGGCCAGCCTCAGCTGCTAACATCGCTTGAGAACTATCTACATTCACTTCCTGTACTCTGGTTTCAACCACCGATCTTCCCGCCAAAGAAATTGCCGCTGCTCCAACCACCGTCATTATCAACACCAGCATTAAGGCTATCTGACCCGAATCTTTCTTCACATTCACCATGTTTTATATACCACTATTATACATATTTATATCACGCTCAAAATTCCTTTTTAATATTTCTCCGTCCAAGTCGGGGTCGTCCATTTCAAAACTAATCCGTACCTTGTCGTAAGTTCCGGCAATGCATATCCAGGTAAACTCCAGATCACTTACCAACATATCAAGAGAAGAAAGATATCTAGGCACACCTGAAGTTGAAGCTATTCGTCCATCGTCAGAAAGTGAGTAGGTGGATACTCCGCCAGCATCGGAAACAGTTAGAGTTGTTCCAGTAACGGCACCCACCAAGCAATCTGTCCTCGTCTGACTTCCCACACCTGTCACACTTGCGAACCTAATACCTTGCTCTAACGCCTCCATTGTCTGAGATCCTGCCAAATTAATATTAATGTCCGCTTGATTCTGGGCTCGAGAACCGAGGGTTCGAAACATTACCATCGTACCTCCGATCAATAATACCGCGATAACGGATACAACCACCATCAATTCGACTAAGGTAAAACCACTCTTATAGTTAATCATTTTCCAAAATTCTTGACAATGTGACGCTTGTGTCATTAGTAGTTTTATTCGTCCAGGAAGCTTTCACTTCAACCAACACTCCAGACACAACATCAGAATATCTCTCAGTACAAGAAAAATTATACTCAGCCACAAACGGCCACACAGGTGTAGTGCACGCAGTAAACGTACCGCTATCTAAATTATGGACAACAGAAGCAAAAAAGTAGGCAGAATCTTTATCACGCTCTTGCCTCAAGTAAGACAACCTAGCTTCCACAGCCCTTGCCGCCTCATCTTTCTGCTTGTTCAGTCTTATGTTTGCTGTAGATCTAGATAATAACTCCGACATACCTACCAAAATTAGAGCCAGAAGCCCAATAGCAATCACTACTTCTGCCAACATTTGTCCAGCGTTCTGTCTTTGTTTCATCACAATATTTCTATCACCCCAAAGTCACTCATTCTAATTTGTTTTGTGAGTGAGGAGTTCGTGTCTGAGGTGATGGTTATAGTAGACACTGCACTCACCCGTCCATCACCCGGATAAATTGTAAATGTCGCCCCATTAGATATAAAGGACGATTGTAGAATCCCTGTTCTAGATTCTGAGCTCGCCGGTGAACAACCATTGGCGGCTACAGTTATTCCTTTACCCGCATTACTTGCAGTCACTGTATAACCGGTAATTATGTCATCTGTGCACCCTGGCGGATAATAAATTCCGGTTGCTCTGGAATACACACGGCGCAGTTCAGACACGAGAGATTTAGCATCATCATCAATTCCCTGATTTTGATTGAATGTGATCACTGCTACTATTGAAGTGGTGGAAATTATAACCAATAATGAAATCGTTATCATCATTTCGATTAATGTGAATCCTTTGTTGGCAGGGGAATGCATATGTTTACGGATTTGTCACCGTGTAGGTGGCAGTGCCTACCTCCATCGCACTAGTAGACAGCGTGTAAGCAGTGCCAGTGGTTGAGTAAGTATAGCGAGTGGCTGGAGTTTTCGGATCCGTAGGTACTATCTGCATATATACCACAGCAGGCGATCCACAGGATATTGTTGTTGGTATAAAGCCTGATGAAGCCGCTATATAAGTACCGGAATAACTCCTGCACAACTCCAGCGCCTGTCGGATAGACTCCATATCAGCCTTCCTTCGAGCATCTCTGGAATTTTTGGTTATGTTTGAATATGTCACTGTTGTGATAGCGAAGATTATCCCGACTATAGTCATCACCACCAACAACTCAACAAAAGTAAAGGCTTTTGTTAATTGTTTCATTGCAGTTGGTTAACTTGTATCGTTCCCGACGGATCAAGTGTTGCTGTTATCGTATATGTTGAAGTAGTGCAATTCCAAGTATAACTCTTTGTAGATACCGGATCAGTAGGAATTACACCACCTGTAAAATAAGTCGAAAGCCCAGCTCCGGCAGCACATCCATTCGGATAAGTAAAACTGTTGTTAGCATAATACTGCTCCAGAGCATTTTGTATTGCAGCCAGATCTTGCCTTCTTCTGGTATTTCTACCTTGAGTTTGAGCTTTTGAGAAACCAACCGTCACCAGCGAGAGCAAAACCCCGACAATCCCAATCACCACCAACAATTCAAGCAAGGTAAAACCATTTTTTGTTTTCATATTTTTTATTGACTAATATATGTATAAAGTCGACCGTCATTGCTAGCTCCACAATCAGAGGTAGACCCAGCCAATAGGGGATCAGCTCTGTTTTCAAAACACATACTGATAGTGTAGACAGTATTACTCACGCTAGGAGCGTACGTATATTCCACCCAACTACTGCTACCACTAAGTGCTACCTTGGGATCACTAAATGCAGATTGAGCGTAATCTCCCGCCACCAAAACAGATATCATCGTCGCATAGTTCGCTGAGCTGGGATAAGTCCCTGAATCATTCTTGTACAACTCAAGAGCTGATCTAAGCTCTTTTAGATCGTTTTTTCTTTGCACATCTCTTGCCCTTGCCCTTGCCGCATTGAAGTTAAAAGCTATTAATCCTGTCAGCACCGCAATAATTCCCAATACCACCAATAACTCAATCAGGGAAAAACCATTTTTTTTTAAAGTTTTATTCATTTTTATTGTCTTACAACCCCCGATTGGGTCAGCTTATAATTGCACGGTTTTGGGCCGCAATCTACATCATCCTCGCTATCCCACCCAGCTGCAATAGGATTGCCATCTACGTCACTCCTGACATCCTTGTCTTGATCATTATCCAGTGAAGCATAGAGAGCAAAACCAGGACTACCGGTATTTTCATAATAATATTTTTTTGATGTATCAGGATCAGAAGGAAATTTATCCAAATAGACAATTTTTTCTATCAACGAACCAGTCGTTCTCCCTCTCTGAAATTTACCTCCTGCGGTGACAGGACAAGCTTGGGGTGTGGATGAACCCTCTGGCGAACAACCGACAATTCTTCCACTGACATCATTATCTGGGTATACACCAAAATCTCCCATGTATGCCTCAAGTGACTTGGCTAATTGGGATAAATCATTTTTTCTGCGTGTGTCTTTGCCTCTTGCCACTGCCGACGTAAAAGCCGATAAACCAATTACCGAAAGAATACCCAAAATTCCTATCACCAACAACAACTCCATAAGGGTAAAACCTGACTGTTTCTTAACTATACCTATCACAAAATCATTGTAACATCCCTATGTACCAACTCCAAATCGAACCACCCCAAACTAAAGCTATCACAGCACCAATCACTAAAAATGGACCAAATGGTATCGTTTGATTAAATTTTTTCTTACTGAATCCGATTAGAGCTATGCCAACTATAGAGCCAATTACAAAAGCCATAAATATACCTACTGCTATTTTTGGCCATCCCAATAATAAACCTAGAGCAGGGGAGAGGGCAATGTCTCCATCACCCAAACCATCCACTTTCTTGATAAATTTAGTAATTTTCTGAAGAAATATAAAAAACATACTTAAACCAAATGCGGACAATGCGCTCAACCACAAATCCGCTACCGTCATTTGACCGAAAGCGACCAGAATAACTCTATAAAGTAACACCAGACTAAAAAATAACAAGTTCACACTCAAAGGAATTACACCATAAAGCAAATCAGTCATAAATATAATCAGCAAAATCATTCCCACAATCAGCCAAAAAACCGGTTGCAACAATTGCCAAGGACTCCCAATCAGCCGGAAAAACTGCATCCCTACCAAATACCACCAGACAAACATCAATCCCGACATCAATTCAATAAAGGGATATTGCCAAGAAATTTTCTTTCCACAAAAGGCGCATTTTCCGCGCAACCACAGGAACGACAGTAGGGGAATGTTGTATCTCCAGGGGATAATTTTTTTGCATTTGGTACACCTAGACCTGCCATCGGCAGGAGACTTTCCGTGAGTGGTGCGATAAATCACCACATTGAGAAAGCTGCCCCACACCAATCCCATTATAAATAGATAAAAGATTATTCCCCACATCATCCCTATCTTACCAAACAAAAGAGAGGGTGTTACCCTCTCTTATCCAACTTGCTAAATCAGCCTACTCAAAACATTGCAAACAAGTGCTAAGTGTTACGTCTGGACAAGTTGTACCAGCAGTATCTTCTGCTACAGTCGCCGCAGATGTGTCCAAAATGAATTTAGTAGAATCATCTGTCCTGTTTGACTTTCCTTCAGGAGCAAAACAAACTCTTGTCTTCGTAGAATCACCGGATGTCAAGTACAAACTGGTCGCCAGTCCGTCCATAAAGGTATCCTTAATCTCTCCATCCGCACCAAGGGTATCCTCAACGCATGTCGCCACAGAAGCTTCGTGACCAATCGATCCGGATTTATTGACGATAATGTACGGTCTTGGATCAGCTGTGTCAGCCAACCTAATATTGTCAAAACCAGTGTAAGTAGTGTCGTCACAAACATAAGTACCGACTCCGGAGGTCTTGAACCAAGGTAAATAGCCATGAGTGGCATAGTACCTTTGGGAAGATTGCAATAGCTCAATCGCCGCACTTCTATTGTTCGTATCACGAGCTTTTTTAAGTTGTTCAAATGGGTCGATAGCAGCCAAAAGCCCAGCCGCCAAAATACCCAATACACCAATGACGATCAGTAGTTCCATCAGTGTAAAACCTTTGTTGAAAGATTTCATTGTTTGTTTTTATTTAATAAATAATATGTGCCCAAGTCCATCATGCAATATTAAAATTGACTTGTCAAGTTATATATCGGCATAATCACCGCAATCACCAAGAAACCAACTCCTATACCCATCACCACCATAATTAGAGGTTCGATAGCAGTAGTGAGCGCTTTTACTTTTGTTTCACTCTCTGACTCATAATACGCTGCCAGTTTGGCCAACACCTCGTCCAGCTTTCCGGTTTCCTCTCCCACAGAAACCATTTGAGATAAGATCTTGGGAAAACCTTCAATTCTTGCCACAGCATCGGACAAGGGAACACCCTTTTCTACATACAAAGCTGCTTGTTTTACCTGAGCGCCAAACACCTTACTTCCCAAAGTATCTGACACAATATTAAGCGCATCCAAAATCGAGATACCGGCAGATAGTAATACGCTAATTGTTCGCGCAAATTCAGTAAGGATCAAATCCCGTTTCAGCTTGCCATAGATCGGAACTCGAAACAACAACTGCTCGAATATCAATTCACCCACCTCAGTACGTACCCAATTCCTAAAAGCCAAATAACCCCCAATACTTAGCCCAAAAACGATATACCATTGATTCACAAAAAACCCACTTACATCCATCAGTATCCTTGTTGGAGCAGGCAATTCGGCTCCAAAGTCTTTATACATAGCAGTCAGTTTTGGTACCACCAGAGTCATCATCAATATCACAATCACCACCATGCCCATACTCACAATAGCCGGATACACCATCGCTCCCTTGGTTTTGCTAGCAAACTCTCTCTGTTTTTCCAGATTATCAGCTAGCTTCTTAAGGACATTGTCGAGTACACCGGCAGTCTCCCCAGCCTTTACCAAAGCAATATACACATTGGAAAAAATTCCTCCCGCACTAACCATCGCGTCCGCTAAAGTTGAGCCACCCTCCACTTCCGTCAACACTTTTTCTACTACTTGCTTAAACGGAGGATTGGATTGATCTTTCAACAACTTTAGAGCATCCACCAAAGGCAACCCCGAAGCTATCATCGTAGATAACTGTCGAGTGAAGTTGGTGATATCTTCTGCTTTTGGTTTGGATAAGGCAGAAACAAGCGCATCAATACTCAGATCATCTGCTTCAAAAAGTGATGTCACTAGAAATCCTTTATTTCTCAGTGTGGATGCCGCTTGCTTTTCGTCAGACGCCTCTAGAGAACCTGATGATGATTCACCAGTGCTAGTCTTAACTTTGTAACGAAACATTTTCATAGTTCTTAACCACCAATAAGTTTGTCTAAAACAGAAGGACGAATCGCGTATTCCATAGCGACTGTCCTATCTACCACACCTCTATTTACCAATTCAGCCAAACTCTGTTCTATAAGTTTCATGCCTACATTTCCACTGGTTTGGATAATATTATCTATTTGGAATGTTTTCCCTTCTCGAATAGTATTTCGCACAGCGGGAGTGACGATCAATATTTCGGTCGCCACCACCCTTTTCCCATCATTAGTTGGTATCAACCTTTGTGATAACACGGCTTCGAGGACCATCGACAGTTGCAACACTATTTGACTCTGCTGACTCACCGGAAAACTATCCACAATACGTTCCACAGTTTGTGCAGCTGTATTCGTATGGAGTGTAGCAAATACCAGATGACCAGTCTCGGCTGTAGTCATTGCCGCCGCCATAGTTTCAGGATCACGCATCTCGCCAATGTAGACGATATTGGGGTCTTGACGTAAAACCGACTTAAGAGCGTTGTCCCAACTTTTGGTATCTGTTTCTAGTTCACGCTGACTGATAAACGATTTTTTATTGTTGTGGACAAACTCAACCGGATCTTCAATCGTAATAATATGTTCCGACCTGTTCTGATTAATTTCATCAATTATCGAGGCGAAGGTTGATGATTTTCCCGATCCGGTTGGACCGGTTACCAGTACAAATCCTTGTTTCAATCTAGCAATATTGTGACATATTTGTGGCAAACCCAGTTCATCGATAGTCGGTATTTTATCTGGAATATAACGCAGAGAAATAGCCGGGGTACCACGCTGAAAATAGGCATTGGCTCTGAAACGAGCCTTACCTGGCATATTCACCGAAAAATCTAACTCAAAATTTTTTAAGTAAGTCTCCTTTTGCAGATCATTCATCAAGCTCAAGATCAAGATCTTGATCTTTTCTGCGTCCATAACACCAGCAGGATTATAAACTTCCAACCTTCCTACTGTCCGAAAAACAGGAGGTGACCCAACCATCAAGTGAAGATCAGAAGAGTTACTTCTTACGGCCATTAGTAATAGTTCCTCAATTAAACTCTGCATTTATACTTGTGCTACTCTAATAACTTCTTCTATTGTAGTGACTCCATCCAATACCTTAAGATATCCATCTTGTTTCATGATAATCATACCGTCTTCCATGGCCGCCTTTTCCACTGAGGCAGCGTCTGCCCGCTCCAAAATTTTCTTGGCAATCTTTTCTGTCACCCTCAATACCTCATAGATACCAACACGTCCCAAATATCCACTATGATTGCATTTCTCGCACCCGGTACCTTTATAAATCATCACTTCAGTTTTATTTTGCACAGCCAGTTTAACTTTCTCTACATTTGATAACTTCCATCCTTCAAACATCGATCCCAAAACAATTTTCATATCTTCCACCACTTTGGCATCGGGGACATAAGCGGTCTTGCAGTTGTCACATATTTTTCTCAACACACGCTGACCAATAGCGGCTGTCATTGAAGAAGCCAACAAAAATGGTTCAGCTCCCATATCCAACAAACGGGGGAGAGCACCGGCAGCTGAGTTTGTATGCACAGTAGAAAACACCAAGTGACCGGTAAGAGAAGCTTGGATTGCCAGCTGAGCGGTCTCTTCGTCACGAATTTCACCTACCATAATTATGTTTGGGTCTTGACGCAAAAATGAGCGCAGCCCGGAAGCAAAAGTGAGACCGGCCTGAGGATTTATCTGCACCTGATTCACTCCTGCCATCACATACTCGACCGGGTCTTCCAGAGTCACGATATTTACCTTTGGAGTATTAATAATAGTAAGCAGAGAATATAAAGTGGTCGTTTTTCCAGAGCCTGTAGGACCGGTGGCCAAGATAATCCCATGAGGAATTCGGATTGCCTCTTGTAACACAGCTAAGGCTTTTGCCCGCAATCCCAAGTCACCCAATGAAGGAACTTTCTCAGATTTCTTGAGAAGACGCATAACAATCTTTTCTCCGTTCACGGTAGGCAGGGAAGAAATACGCAAGTCTACCTCTCCATACTCAGAGCTAAAATTGAAACGTCCGTCCTGGGGAATGCGTTTCTCATCAATCTTCATTCCCGATAGAATTTTGATACGGGATATCAGAGCAGCGTGATATTCTTTGTCCAGAGTCAACTTCTCTTCCAAAATTCCGTCAATCCTAAATCTTACCCTGGTAATATTTTCTTGGGGCTCAATGTGAATATCGGACGCCCTCAGTCGAACCGCGTACTCCAAAACTTTGCGTACGATCTCAACAATTTTTGGTTCTTTGATGATTTGAGATATAGAATCAGCTGTCACCAGACGCACTCCGCCCCCACCATCCTCATCACCTTCTCTACCGCCACGTTTTAAAACACCGGAAATCTCGCCTGTAAGACTTTGGCTGTAGGTAGTATTTATTAAATTCTCCAAGTTTTCTTTTGAAGTCATCATCGACTTCACCCGATATCCGGTTCTCTTCTGAAAAAAATCAACTACGCTTAAGTCCTCCGGCTTCTCCATCACAAGCGACAACACTCCAGCTGCTTTATCAAGAGCCAAAGGCATTACTCGATAATTTTTGGCCAAATCAATATTAATAAGAGTCAACAAATCCGGGCTTACAGTGACTCTGGTTTCTGCGAAATAGGGGATATTGAGAAACTTGGCTTTTGCCCTGGCAATATCTTCATCTTTGATGATCCTCTTGTCCTGCAACAACTGCATAACCGACTTTCCTAACGTAAGAGATTCGATCTTAAGCGAATCATACTGTTCTTTTGTTAGTTTTCCGTCGGCAATGAGTGTGCTGATAAGCTCCTCTTCCTGATAATCCATCTAACTACACTATGTCAAAAATTCACCCAAACTTCAACCTCGCCTCGCTGCAGTTTTCCACCCCTTAAGCAAAAATTCACCCAAGCACAACTTAACATTCAAATTTTTTGCCCTCATTTCTTCGGCCAACACCAAGCCTCCTTTCAACATCTCCAGCCTTTTTACATTTACAACGTCCCGAACCATCAATCGCAGTTTGACGATCATCTCATCCGCCAGCTCGAGAGCCTCCTCTTGTGACACATTCTCCGACAAAGTCATGCAAGCAGCCGGGCCTCCTTTCCATGCCTCAATCACCCTACTCCAGTATTTGCCCTCACTTGTGTTCGCTGTCTCCACAAACTCCACTACACACCGGGAAAGAATAGTCTCTACTAACAGGTTTTCGCTTTCGGTAACCAAAAAAATATTGGTCTTTTTCGTTTCTTCCAATGGCTTAAGCAGCACAGCTTGACATTCCCAACTCAGCTTATTCGCGTCCCAAATCACTCCTAAGTATTCCGGTTTTTTCTCCAGAGTTTCCATTGCCATATTGATCCAATGTCGAAAATCATGGACATTCGCTTCAGATCCCTCAAATACGATCAGATTATTCCCGTCAACTTTGAGATATTTGTGTATTTCAGCCCTGTCAGTGCCTCTCCAAACAACTACCTTTGGTAACATATTCTTGATTGTACCGCACCATATACTTCATATTCGTCGGCAAAAAGGTTAAAATATACTCTTCATGTCAGCAATTTCTTTTGGCCTCGATTTTGGCACTACTAACTCATCACTGAGTATCCTCAAAGATGGCAAGCCAATCCTTCTTGCGATAGATAAAGTAGCTCCCAATCAGACAGTGGTCAGGTCTGCGCTCTATTTTTTTCCCAAAAAATTTATAATCAGCAACAAAGTCACACCGGAACAATTGGAGACTCAAACCTTCAATGCCTGGCAAGTCAGTTACGAAGGAGAAAATAAGAATTTAATAGGGGAGGGGGCTGTCCAGGCTTATCTATCAGACAACAAAAACAGAAAGCGAGGGGTAAAAAGAAAAATTCTCACCGGAGAGATAATCAAAGATGTCATCCTTTACGTCACCCCCAGTGGCAAACAAGTCCTGGGGGATATACCGGACTACTATGAAGAGTACGATTACGGCACCGGGAGACTCTTCCATGCACTCAAGACAGCACTCAAGTCTCCCTATTACAAGGGGAGTCGGGTTTTCGGTACCTATTACTCACTCGAAGTGCTGATTTCCCTTTTCCTCAAACAAATCCGCACCAAAGCTCAGGATATAACCGGAGAAGCGATTACCTCCATCACTTGTGGCAGACCGGTTTATTTTTCGCCCTACCAGGAAAAAGATAAAGAAGCCCAGAATCGACTTGAAAAAGCATTAAATGAAGCAGGTTTTACTGAAGTTAAATTTGAGTATGAGCCCGTAGCTGCAGCCAAATACTATCTCTCACGATATCCTCAAAAGAGACAAAAGATACTTGTCTTCGATTTTGGTGGCGGTACTTTCGACACCACTATCATGGAGAATAAAGACCGTTTCAATGTTTTGGCTACCGATGGTGTATATATTGGAGGAGACTTGCTTAACTCCGATATCTTCTATCACAAACTCGGACCTCTTTTTGGTACGCAGAACACTTGGGGAGAGCGCTCTCTCAACATGCCCTACAACATCATTACTGCCCTCCAGTCTTGGTATGGCATTCCAAACCTAAATACTCCAGAAACTATTGATTTTCTCGAAGGAAATGCTCGTCATAATAGTTCCAACCTCTCAGTCATCGACAATCTCTTACATTTAATTACTAAGAATCTTGGTTTTGAAATCTATGAAGCAATAGAAGATGCCAAAAAAGAGCTAACCTACCAAGAAGAATCTTTTATTGTATTTCAAGACGGTCCAATCAATATCAATGAGAAAATTACCAGAAAAGAATTTGAACAAATTATTGAGATAAGGGTAGAAGCTGTCAAAAATTGCATTTTGAGAACTCTTAAGAAGGCAGACGTTGAGGCAGGTGATATCAATGTTGTCGTCAGAACAGGTGGATCGTCATTGATTCCGGTATTTGAACAAATGCTAAATGAACTCTTTGGCAAAGATAAGGTCACCGAATTTGACCCTTTCACATCTATTGCTGCCGGGCTTTGCCTGCCTTAGTTGGTTCAAAATATTCGCCCTGAGATGGGAACCCTATCTTGTATTCTTTTGCAATTTGCTTGGCCAGCGTCGTCGGATATAAGTTATCCGGTAAGTTGTCCAATTCAAGCCATGTAGTCCAAAAACTGCCATCGGGATGCTCAGGATCCATCTTCCCGTCAAGTTCTTCAGATTTGTTCACCCTACCCAATACAAAAATCTCATGACTATGTTTCTCTTTGTTTGGCTCGATAAATTCGGTCATATATAGCACTTTCTCAAATTCAAATTCCACATCATCACCCAACTCTTCTCTTATTTCTCTCTGGCAACCCTCGATGATCGACTCACCCCACTGCATATGACCTCCGGGGAAAAAATAGAAATCACCGTCCTTCGTATATGTCACCAGCAATTTTTCCTCATGAACAATGACACAACGCAAACGTATATGAATCCGCCTACTTTCTTCGTCATGCCTATCTCTAATCATCCCCGTATTATACTCACCTGAAATTCCCAGAACCAAATCGATTTAACCTAACAATACTAATTTTTCTAATTTCACGATACGAACCTCGTGATTCTTAACACTATGTCCAATCACCGTCTGCTCCTGATCGTTCTTTTTGACCACATTATAAATCTTATCCAGAGTATCCATTATTTTATTAGTCGAGTTGCGTAGATCTTCTTTGGTTGCATAGTTTTCCAAATCCTTTTTTGATGCCAAAACGTCAAAAAGTTTGATATTGTTATCAGCAATAGCTTTCTTTATTCTCTTATCAATCTCAGTCAAATCACTTCTATCCAACATGTATCCATTTAATCACATAATCATTTGCCCTTCTCAAAAATATCCCGAATGATATCCTCCAGTGAAGTTTCAGCGATATCCAAATCATCTACCGGTAGGGTATTGAGTATTTTTCCGGCAACAGTTGTGTGGGTTAGACGCGGTACAGATAAGGTAGCCGCCAAACCATCTTTCTGAAATTCCACCACTTCTCCATATTTTTTCAGATCGGTCTTGTGTACCTTGCCATTAAATACCAATCTCAGTGTCTTATTCTTTCCGTATTTCTCAATTAGCTGTCGCAGTGATCCATCGTAAACAATGGAACCTGAATTAATCACTATGATTCTCTGACACAGCTCCTGCACATCATCCATATAATGACTGGTCAAAATCAGGGTCGTCCCTCTTTCCTGGTTGTATTGTTTCAAAAAAGCTCTGATCTTCTTTTGCACCACTACGTCCAATCCTATCGTCGGCTCATCCAAAAACAATATTTTTGGGCTATGAAGCAGAGCGGCTATAAGCTCGCACTTCATTCGCTGTCCCAGAGACAACTTCCTCACCGGTATCTTCAACACTTTTTCCACTCCCAAAATCTCGGATAAATTTTCCACTGCTTCCTTATATTTCTTGTCTCCCACCTCATATATCTCCTTATTAAGCAAAAATCCCTCCAAAGGTGGCAGGTCCCACCACAGTTGAGATTTCTGCCCCATCACCAAAGCGTATTGTTTTAGAAATTCGTTCTTTCTCTCACTGGGCGTATACCCCAAGACGCTTACCTCTCCTGAGCTGGGGTAGAGGATACCTGAGAGCATTTTAAGTGTAGTCGTTTTTCCGGCTCCATTGGGACCGATAAATCCCACCGCCTCACCCTCCTCAATCCGGAAAGAAATATCGTCTACTGCTCTGATATCAAAATACTCTCGCTTAAAAAGACTTTTGAGAGACCCCACCAAACCGGGTTCCTTGCGGTACTGCTTAAAAGACTTGGATAGATTGCTAACTTCAATTATTGCCATACATATAGTTTACACAGGTGAAGCTCTCACCCCACCCCCGAATAATGTTTAAGACCCAGCTTCCAGGTAACCTTGGACAGTAAATACAACACCACTATCACCACCAACTCGCCAAGTAAAACCAACGAAAAACTAGCCTGATTTCTAATAATCTGTACCGGAAAAAATGCAATAAAACCCAAGGGAATAATAAAAGTAAGTATATGCTGAATCAATTTTGGAAATACCGACAAGGGGACTCTTGAAAGTTCCGTAATCTGCATTGTCAACAAATCTCTCACCGACTGAATATCCTCAAACAAAAATACCAATCCACTCAGGGCTAGTCCCAGCAAATACATCGCCACAACTCCAAAAAAACAAACGATCAGAGCCAAACCAAAATCTACCATACTAAAAGCTTGTCGAGTTCTGAGACCGTATATGATCAAGGGAATTACCGTGGTGAGTGTTGGCAATAACTGCGACACCATCACTTTTTCAAACGATGCAAAAAACTTGATATTAATCGGCTTAGTCAGCATCCGATCAAACACTCCCGTATTAATCTTCCTAAACAAGTCACTGAAATTGGGTTCAAATACCATCCAAGAAACATATACGTAAATCTGTCCGAGACCCAAAAGCAATACCATATCTCCCATTGACCAATCAATAAAAGTGTTTACCTTAAAAAACAGGAATCTCAGTGTCACCAGCTGTGATAGAGTCCAGAGCACATTCGCCACTATCCCCATGAAGAAGTTAAACCTATGGCTCATAAATATCTGCCACGAGGTCTTGAAAAATAACCAATATATCCTTAGATGTTTTTTCATGCTCCTGCTGCTTCGTAATTCCTAAGACCTCTCTTGTAAAAATAGGCTGCCGTAAAAGAGAAAATACCCACCCATCCCAAAGCAATACCCAGACTAAACAAGAAATCGTTCCACACAATCGGCTCTTGGTACAGCTTGATTGGATATGAGGCAAGATAGGGGATAAAGGTAAGACTCAGACCCTTGGTCGCCCAAAGGGGAAACAGTGTGGCGGGAATATATGCCCCCTTGAGCAGGGCAATCACCAAATCCAGAACCGTCATCGTAGAATTTATCTCCGTCCCCGCAAAAGCAATGGTACTAAGAGACACTATCAATACATTCCAAATAACTAAACCTAGTACCGAAAACAACAAAAACGCCAAAAAATTAACCAGGGACAATGGCGCAAATATGTGAGGGAAAAATACACAACCTCCTATGAGAATAACTACCGGCACCGCTATCCTTATCATCGCCAAGGTCAGTCCACGTATTACCTGCAACAAAGGAAAATTGATTGGCTTAATCAAAAAATTATTCAAACTTCCGCTATTTATCGCCTCGGCAATCCACAGCGCCACCCTTCCCGAATGCATATTGTTCAGTACTCCATAGAAAAGCGAAAAGTAGGCAATCAGCTTAAACAACTCACCCTGATCCTTGGATGTTACACTCCACAGTGCCACATAAAGTACTACCCCAAACAAGCTGATCACCCAGCGACCGTACAAATCAATTCGGTATGTAGTCGCCACCGCAATCTGACTCTTAAAAAACAACCAATACTTTCTCACTAGTTAATTATATGCTCTCAATGATCCTTACACGTTTAATATTAGAATAAATCATGAATGCGAAATTGTTGGAAATTTTAAAAATGAAATGCGAAATCACACTATCAGCCAATTCTCGCTTTCACGACTACGGTCACGCTCTCGAAGTATTGGAAAATACTAAGAAGATATTACAGACTGAAGAAGGAGACGAAGATGTTTTGTTCACCGCGGCACTTTTCCACGACGTCTCCAACGAGAATGGAAGTCACGAAGGACAAGATGGAGCTAAGATAACCGAACAAATCCTAACGAACACACCGGAATTCCCCCAAAATAAAATAGAGGATGTTTGCCGGTTGATAAAAAGCGTCAGCGGGGAAGCAATCAATCGGGACGAACTGATAATCAATGAGGCAGACAGAATGGCTGTATTTTCCAAACTGTCCTTAATACGAGGATTCATGATTTACGCTCAGCGAGGACTACAACCCAAAGCGGCCATAGAAGATTTCATAAAATTGATCGATAAAAAATATCAGCATTTCAAGATTGAGAAAGCAAGAAAGTTTATTGAAGATGATTACCAATTCATCAAGACATTTCTTACTGACGCCAGCAAACTCTACCCCAGTAATCATCACTAGACAACCACCTGTCAAGGAAAACAGTATAATTAAAGGGTACGCACAAAGTGCTTGTCAAGCAGATTTAACTGCGCTAGAATGAACCCGCGACTTAGTCGAGCTTTTTAATTTAATATGCCAGAAACAAACTACACAGCCAAAGATATTACCGTCCTCGAAGGTCTTGAGCCGGTAAGAAAACGTCCCGGTATGTATATCGGATCGACCGACGAAAAAGGCTTGCACCACTTAATTATCGAAATTGTAGATAACTCCCTTGACGAGGCCATAGGTAATTACGCCAAAAACATTTATGTTTGCCTCCACCAAGACGGATCTGCCTCTGTTTCCGATGATGGCCGTGGAATCCCCACCGACAAGCACGTCTCGGGCGTCTCCGCCCTTGAAGTAGCCATGACCAAGCTTCATGCAGGAGGAAAATTCTCTGATACAGCATACAAGGCTTCCGGAGGTCTTCATGGTGTCGGCGCCTCTGCAGTCAACGCTCTGTCTACCAAAATGCAAGTCGTTGTCCGTCACGGCGATGATTTCTTCCTTCAGTCATACAAAGTCGGCACTCCTGATTTCCCTGTAAAAAAGATATCCAAAGAAGAAGCAGAGAAATACATTCCTGAGTTTCACAACAATCTCTTTTCCTCACAGTCCGGTACCCTGACACATTTCTGGCCGGACCCAACTATCTTCAAGCTCACCACAGACTTCAACTACACCAACATCCGCAACAAACTTCAAGAACGCGCCTACTTAGTTGCAGGAGTTTACATTCATTTCTTTGACGAGAGAAACGACAAGCACGCCAACTTCTATTTTGAATCCGGAATCAGATCATTACTTTCACACAACAACCGTCACAAAAAAGGTCTTCATGAACCCATCTATACCTCCGGAACCTTTACCGAAAACGAGTACCCAATTGGAGTAGAGGTAGTCATGCAATACACCGATACCTATACTGACAATATCGAGTCCTTCGCCAACACCATTAACACTTATGACGGCGGTACTCACCTGACCGGTTTCAAAACCGCGCTGTCAAAAGTCCTAAAAAATTACCTGACCACCGGTGACCAAGAAAAAGATAAGAAGGGTAAGCCAAATAAAGATGTAGACATCACACCTGACGATCTCAAAGAGGGTCTTACGGGAGTGGTCTGGATTAAGAT